>JAEEGH010005469.1_pt1 | contig 31853 bp, 39 predicted proteins | sample 9134181 | NCBI WGS metagenome assembly JAEEGH01 (sample SAMN16246544, study PRJNA631951) | gut metagenome | biome: gut microbiome; feature: rumen; material: DP-attached | host: Bos | place: Iran: Karaj | collected 2018-10
CGATCTGCCTGGTTGTGTCCTGTCTGCCGATCTGATAACCGCTACTACTGCATCTTACGAAGATGATTGCTGTCTGTTTACCCTTTTTAATATTCGTTGCCATATTTCTCTTTGAGATATTTGATTGGACTATTATATACTTGATGATATACCCGAATTATACCAGATTAAGAGTTATTTGAGTTGTTTTAATACAGATAGAAATAAATGAGTTTTTTGAATCAATAAACCTTAACGAGGTTAGATGCCAAGAAGCAGCGGAACTCCCCACGTTCAACGTCATAATAATTGATGCAGTTTGGGTTCTTCTTCCTCTCACAGCCCTTTACTTTGGCTGACATCAAATTCTCTGCCAAAGACCCCCAAGCACGCCTAAGTTCGCCTGTACTTTTCTTAATGTACTCAAAAGAAGTCACTTGGATTTTCATCTTGTCAATGAGACGATCTGCCATAAGAGCCTTTTCGATACCTATCTCCAGTGAACCTGTGATTGCTACAATAATGTTAGCTCGCTCGATGGTTCTGTCACTCAGTGTGGATGCTATTTGTACCATATCCTTTAAATTTTAATGTGAATACTCTTGTTTCTTAATTCTAGTACAAAGGTATATCATTTTTATGATATACCCAAATAATTCTAGGAATTTTTGTATCATGATTATGATATATTAACAGAAGTATCATTTGATTGATATATTCGTTAAAAGAAATTAAGTTTCATATTAAAATTATGATAGTTTAAAAATAATATTATAACTTTGTTGGCTGAACTAATATATCCAGATCATGATACAATTGAGAATTAAAGACGTAGCCAAAGAGCATGGCATGACGTTAACTGATGTCTTCAATAAGACTTCCTATCAGTCCCTTCCATCATTTTACCGTCAAATAAACAATCCAGAGAGGTTGAACATGAAGACTCTTATGAAGATAGCTGAAGCCATAGGATGTGAGGTGGCAGATTTTTTCAATGACAACTATCACCTTGCATCTACTGGGTCTCCTTTAGTCTGCCCTCATTGCGGAAAAGAACTACATATAAAGATAGAGTAAAGGTTGAGGCTGTCACCAGGACAACCCTAATACCTGTTTTTTACTTCACCAATACTCTATCAGGAAAGAGTATGCCCATACGTTTTTCAGTGAGGCGGTAATAACCATCAAGTGGATATCAATAAAGCCCAAGAGATTTAAACGTCTCCTGGGCTTCTTATTGCATTCCTTAAATGGACTAATTCATCATCATTTAAGTCATCCTCTATATCAATTCCATTTGCCTCGCCATATGGTATCATCATCTTCCAAAAGGCTGTTATTTCGGTCATAATGCGTATCTTCAAAAGTGTGCAGTCTGGCTTCTCTTCGCTGAGCTGCATATCCTCATCCAACTGTTTGTTAAGCAGTGCTAACAGACAAGAGGCTTCATTCTGATTCAATTCAAATTTTATATCCATAACTCTATTGTTTAAAACGGTAATTCATCAACATCAGGATGTGTTGCTTTATATGCCTCCCAGTCAACCTCGTCTCTATACCAAGTTTTCCTTGGCTTGACACCTAATTCTCTCGCCTCTTTCATTATATTCTCTTTAACAAGTTCTAGGGGCGCAAACACAACGTAGTCTTCCTCATTACACCAGTCATCTTCATCATTCTTGTTCTTCCAAAAATGGTCGTACTCGAACTTAATGACACCATCGTCATTATCTAGAGTCTTTATCCTTTCTTCGAGTATGTCATTCATATAGGTAACGGCTTTTTTATTATCTTTGTTCAAGCAGCCAAATGACAATTTCTTTTCATCTGTAGCTATCCCAATCCACTCCTTTAAGTGGTCTTTCAGCGGCTTCACATCTAGGTCATCAGACCTGTGTTTGATACCGAACAAATAAGTCTCTTCCAGCCATTCCCAATGACCGCCATACAATTCATCCAAATTAATTATACTCATATCTCGCTAGTTTAAAATATTCAGCAAATCCTTCCAAAGTGTATGACAGACCACAGGGGTCATACATCACGCTACTACCCACAGCTTCAGCAATGTCATACCAGTCACTCTCACTCAACTCTTCCTCCTGCAAATCTATGTAGGGGGAGCAACCACCATTCTTTAAATCACCGATGATGCTCTCTTTAATTTCTTCCTTTGTCATACTCAATGATTGTTTTCTTAATTCTTTCTTTTCGTTTCATTATTTAATCCTTTCTTATAACCATTTCTGTATCTATTTTTATGATGGAGGTGGGGAAACGCCCACCCCCATTTATTATCGTCTATTAGAGTTTTTATACTGTTCCCTCAAGAACCAGTTCGCCATTTTCGTCGGTTTCACATTCCTCGTTCCTGGCATCAATTAACCTTTGATAAAGCGTATCCTCATCAACACTCTCGAAATTATCATAAACAGCCTCAGCAATGTCAAAGAACCAATCAGGGTGGTCAAATATATAATCACTTGCTTCATCAAATGTCACAATCTCATCATCATCATCATTAATGAACAATAAATCGTTGTTGTTTGATGCCCACTTGTGAGCCAACAATCTCATCTGAGCATTGGTGAATTCATAATAACAATCCAATGGATTATCATCATTCTCGAAGGCATCAATGACCTCATTATACTGTTCATTAGTCAGACCATACTTTTGTGCCTCCTCGTTTTTTCTCTCTTCGACCAATGCTTTATGGAACTGGACTCTAAGGGATTCTATCACTTTGTCAAATTGTCCATTTTTATTCTGAGACTCAAGGGTCTCAATTTTACTTAAAATTTCTGTAGCCATAAAAATTATTAAATATTGAAAAATTCATCATTATCCATAGGATTTTACCTAATTGGATGGAGTTTATTACCCACTATTTCTTTATCTATACGTGTGTACATATAAAGGAGGATGAGTGGAACACCTCTTAGGCATAGTACACCCTGGTGACAAGACACTGTAATGGCTGTCACATATACCCAAACAAGAGTATTTAGGGTGTCATCTCCCAGCTATGGTGCTGGTTCTTGCCTTAGAATCTCTTCAGCAGGTTAATACGCATTTGCAACTGCATATGACTAGTCAGATCCTGCTGACTGAGATTTCTGTGTAACGGTTCCACTATCTTCATTGTTGCTTTCATCATTGGAACTACAATGTCGCAACTTCTTCAGATTCGTTACGGTGCAAAGATATATATTTTATTTCTTAATTCCAAATTTTTCAATAACTTTTTTCATTTTTCTTCAAAAAAAATTCCTATAACCCTATAGTATTTATGGTATTTCCCAACAGGATGATTATCAAGTACTTGCAAAAATATATCTTAGGGATATTCTTATCTGATTTTACCCAGAGATTCCAAACTCCTTATCTTCTTCACTCCATAAACTGGTAGTAGTACTCTGTCATGTTCTCTGTTACGATCTCATAGACCATCATATCGCACGGAGAGGGGGGCTGGGGGGAGAGGAATCTATTATTACCTAGGACTATATTGAAACGCCCCAAGGCGTTTCCCTGCCAACTCCCTTCAAGCAGCACCCTCAAGGGGTGCTAGCGTTCCTATAACCTGGACTATCTTCATAAAGGCAACGCCATTCAAGGCGTTTGCCGTTCTATTTTCAAAAGGGTAATCCAGCTTCATATTCATTAATTACTGGAGTGGTGGAAGGCTTTGCCAGCAAGCCTTCCCTCTTTATCTTATCCAGTCTTGTGTTTGCCAAGTTCTTCAATCTATGACTATTACTTGGGAAGTTCTTGACAATCCAGTCATATATTGGTATTGTCAGACTGGTAATCTCAGTATAACTTTTACCTTTAGTTACCAGTTCAATGTGTTCTTCAACCTTGGACTTCTCCATTTTAAATTCCTTTTCCAATATATCATTAGAATTATCGTTAATATTCGAATTCTCATTGGTATTCGAATTCTCATTATAATTGGTATTACTATTATTATTAATATTAAAATTACCATTATAATTACTATTGCTATTGCAATTCCCACTGGTGTTTCCAGAGGTCTTCATATTCCTAAACTTGGCAAATATATCCTCGTAGGTCTTTCTCACGATAGGCTTGTCAATGACATCCCAGTTAAATATGAACCTGGTGGCGGTGGCACTTTCACCAAGGAATCTTTTCTTACCTGGTATTCTTGTGACAAGTCCATATTTCTCCAGTTCCCTTATGGCTTTCATCATTCGCTCAAATCTCCACCCCACATAACTCTTAAGCCTGTCGGTTGGGATAATGAGTTCACCAGTGTTCTCAGCTCCCTTTGAAACCTGGAGTGAGTTAAGCAGCACGGCAAACATATTCTTGGCATCAGGTGACAATGCATCTGTGTCCTTCACGGTCTGTGGAAGCAGTTCTTCCACCTCTTTCTTTGTAATATTCATAACTATTATATTTTTTAATTAAGTCTAAATTGAAAGGGAAGGAGAGGATAATCCAGCTCCCTCCCAAGTAATGCTTAATGTAGAATTTATCAGATAGTGCAAAGATATATTTTTTTTTCGAGAAAAACAAGTTTTGGAGCAACTATTTTCACATTTTCTTTAATTTTCCTGGTGCATTCCTCGCATCTCAGAGACTAACTTGCAAGCACGTGGATACCCACAGTGCCCCTGTGTCATAATCAACCAGACATTGACCTTGCGATATTCGTTGTATAGTTGAATATATAGTTGTTTTAGTTGTTCATAACGTTCTTTCCCCCTAGCTGCTGACATCTTCTCTCTGTCAAATTTTCCTGCACTTAACGAGTTCGCCCTCTTATATTTTTCCAGGGCACAGGGATTGTTTGAGTTCTGCTTATGCGTTACTGCCCTAAGGTTCTGTAATGAATTAGCATTAATACCATTTTCATCAATCCCATTCCTTCGACCATTTATGTGATCGATTTCTATTCCTGGTGGAATTTCACCCATATAAGCTGTCCAAACAAGACGATGTACATAGAATCGTTTGTAATTACCCTGGTTGTCCATCAGCATCACAGTCCCATAACCGTGCTTGTCAATTGTCTGTTTCAATTCAACTCTCTTTAGGTTAATTCCTTTTGGTGTTTTCCGATTTCGCCTTATTATACGACTATCAGCATATATCTCATATGCGTTGAAATTAGGAATTTGTTTGTAGTCCATAATATATTACTATTAAATTTGTTATTGGGAGCGTGGATGTTCTATGCGTTGCAAATGGCATAAGATTATCACGCTCTTATAATAATAAATATATCAATAGATTAAAAACTAAGTTTATAATATAATTATGTACGCACGAAAAGGGTCATAGGGCTGCTCGCTTTGTCCTTATGGGTACTTGTTCTACCTGCTGTGTACGAGGTTGCAGGCGGGCTCCTGTGGGGCTTATAACGTCATCTGCCGTATACAATACGCTCTGTCAGAGAGTATGTCAAAAATTTGTTCGATTTCTAGATCCGAATCGACATTTTTTCAACTTACAAACTATTTATTATAAAACTAACATTTAGATTATGATTAAGAGAGTAATTCTTTGCGAAGATGAACTAAAGAGAGTGCTTCATGATTCAGTAGTACATGCCTTGGTGGTAGAAAGCAGATGTGATCCTGACATAAGGCAGGCACAGAAAGAACTATATCAGATGGTATACAATCTAAGTTCAATAGGCTTACGGCTGGAGGGTAGCAAGTATGAGGCACTTTATACCAGGATGAAAAATGCAATAATCAAACTAAACAATGCACTGATAAAAGATATAAGAAAGGAGGAAAAATGAGTTACATACCAGCAATAGATGAAAACCTACTTCAAGAACGACCACGAACTGAGAATCCCAGGCATACGGGAAAACCTCATAGTTCTAAAGCTAAAAAGAAGATAGCAGCCTCAATGAGGAGGCATTATAAACAACTGTATGGGGCAGTTCAGAATGCCGTATCTGAGGAGAGGGTAAGAGAAATAATAAGCGAAACTATACGTGATTATTTTGCTAATAATCTTGTAGAGACAAATAACAGAAGACCAAACATACCAATTGAGTAATGAAAAGAAATAATAAACCAAATAGAACAACCGACCTGGAGAAAGAAATATCAAGGCTAACAATTGAACTCACTGCCGAAAAAAAATGGAGCCAAATACTGAAACAAAACTGCGAAGAAGCTGATAAACTGTGCAGGAACCACAGAAAGTTGCTTAAATATCATTCCCTTGTTTTAATTATATTAAATCTTCTGAGTAGCTATACAGACAGAACCGACATAGGTAAAGCCATCCAAATCAATATTAATAAGTACTACAAGGGACTTACACATGCTCTCATGACATTGCCAATCTACGATGACAATTATGATGATACAGATGAGGAATTTGAGGATGAAGAAGATTCTGATGATGCTGGTAGCGATTGACTAGGTGCTTGTGTTAGTTGCTGAACAAATCACGCCCAGCAAAGACCTGTGATGTACGTACTATTATATCCTTATTATGCGGGATGGCTGATTTTATCCTGGTTCCAGACAATCAGATGACTTTCAGGAATGTCTAAAACAACGGTTCTTCATTCATCGTGCATTATAATATATAACCAATAAAGGGTAGCCCCATTAAGCTACCCTTTACTGTTTTTATAGAGTTTGAACAATTAATACTTGATTTCACTGATCGGTTCCAGATGATTGAAATAATGTTTCTTTCCATTAACGATCACCGTGTCCTTTTGCTTCTTGCTGATACCATAGACGGTACGCCCAGCCCACGTAAGTTCTCCTTCAGGATATGGGCATGATATCGTTTTCTTCTTATAGTCAAACTCTGGATAGTCTGTCATTCCATAATCATCACATCTTTCTTTATTATAGTATGGAGGATAGTCTATCAAATATGGTTTCCCCTCTACTATACGATATACGTCAAAACCGCTGTGATTTCTTACTGCATGTGTATAGTGTACGATAACGATCTCATCCACACCATCAAAATCCAAATCTTTGAAGAAGAAAGGAGTCCAGGGCAACATGGGACTTTTATCTCGTCCTTTTTCTGTGTTTTTGTTGTAATCAGCAACTATCGTTTGATTCCTGTATTTTTGAATGATACTATCATTATCGCCTAATTCTCCCCACCATCCCTTGTTAAAAACAGTATCTCCAAAACTCTGAGAAGACAATGTAAACACCTCGCCGTTTTTCTCAAATGTGATATCTGCTGTAAGAACTGAAAACTCATTTGTCTTCAAGAGTGCGCTCACTTTGTAACCATTCACAGGCTGACGATATACAACGGCAAAGCTGTCCTTGCAAATTGAATCAAATTCACCTTCTATATTAGAGACAACCTCTTCTTTGCCAGTATTCTGCTTATCTGAGCTACACTTTTGGTTAGAGAAAATGAACGTTACCAAAAGCAGCAGCACTATTATGGGGATAATCTTTTTCATATATCATTTGAGTTTATTTTCATAATAGCTAGGGATTCATTTATTTGTAAAATGTAATCCAGTTGGTACAATAATTATGTGTCTTGGAGTGCAGTTCTACGACCTTCCCATTATTGCGATACCAGGCATAGTTCCACCCGCTGCCCATATCCAGGTAGAGGGCATGAGTAACTTTATAAACACTTAGACTCTTAACAAAAAACTCGTATGTCATTACCTTTTTTGATTCAATGATACACAGCTTACCATTCTTTTCACACAAAGCCCTATAGATATTCCTATTATTTTTCATCCTTGCACCAATGGGTCTGACAGTGCCATCCTTGATGATCAGCAACTGACAGAATCCCATATTCCATCCATTTGCTGTAGTGGGATAGTCTACCTTCCGCATGAACTTCCATTTACCTTTTCCCCAAACGAAACCTCCAGTATTGGCTTTGCACCGATATCCCTTCTTCATCACCCCGTTGCTGATATGGTTGTCTGCAATGTTCATATGCTTGAACTGTGTAAGTAACTCTCCAGTGAAAGCCGCCTCACAACAAAACTCAACATCTTTCTGTGAAGTTTTTGGCATCTGCCCACACACTAAATCTATCTTGTTATACTCTGGATAGTATACGTTGAGATTGGACGTTGTCTCAATGGTCGTGGCATAGCCATTCATCAAAAGAACCAGCAATACAGTGATTAATACTATCTTCTTCATATGCATTAATTAAAGAATAGAAATGTCCCACCTTCTTCCGAATGAACACGACGTAGGTGAACGAGAGTACTACCAGGTTTGAAGATATCCAAAGAATCTCCTGATGATGACCATTTGATACTATATTCCTCTTCATCATCTTGATATGGTTTTCCGTAGATACCATTCAAGTATTCGACAACCTGTTTTATCCTTGGATCGTCTGGCTGTACAGAAGTCATTAATGCAATACTGCCTGGCATCAAGTTTATTCCCCATTTAACATCACCTATCTGAATAACGCTGTCACTATACGACAACATCTCATCCTGGTCTGCAATATTCGATATTTGTTCATATATCAAATCGTTTGTTTCAATAGGTTTACCAAAGAACGAATAGATAGTGTTTGAGGTTATATCATTATCAATATCATTGGCTTCTGGAACTTTGTAAGATAGTACGTCCATAAACATCTTCACCCTCGCAAAGTACTCTCGAATAGTAGTAAGAAACGCTCGTCTTGACTTTGGCATCTTGGCATTATAAGCCTGAATGTTCTCTATATCCAGCCCAAGATGTTCTGCCTGATAGATGGCTCGTTCATTATGGAACTCCTGGGAGATAATCGTAAAACTCTTCAGTCCATACACCTTGTTTGCATTAACAACAGAGCAGATTGTCCTGTAGCCCTTACCATCAAGAATAATAGCACCTTCAGGTACACCACGAGCTACCAAGGAATCCCTCATACACTCTGGCTCATTAATCCCGTCCAGACTATTCTCATCACCACTAATCAGAATCTTCTCAATCTTCCCTGCCTTATATAATTGTTCTGCTGCATCAATACGATAGGTAAAGAAAGAGTTTATCACCCTATCAATCCTAGCATATGGAGTTGTTCCCAACAACAACCCCACCTTATTATATCTTATACTGTCGATTTCAGAGTACACCTTTCCCTCAGCATTGCTTACCACTATCTGATTGCAAATCAGCATAACTGCTATGCAGAATAATGCCAACACGCCACCTACTTTAACTATTATCTTTGTTATCTTCTTCATATCTGGGAATTTGTATTGTTAAGTATATATCATCACTTCTTCATTTTCTTCTTACTCCACTTGATAACAGATTCAATCCATCCATACCAATCTACTGGTGTAGTCCAAACGTGTTTCCAATGCCATCCATCCGTAGCACGGAAAATCTGATACTTACCATTAGCTTTATAAGCTTTAGAAGGTAGTATATGATTTTGTTTAAAATCAGATACCCACTGTTCACCATTAAAAATTGCTATGTGACCAAAGGGATGGGTACTGTTTGACGGTACTACTGATATGTCACCCTTCTGCGGTTTATACTCATCCACGGATATCTCCTCAAATCCCATTTGTGGTAATATCTTATTGTATGCGTAGGCAGGGATCAATCCAATAGGACACCCACCATGCCACATCGCTTTGATAACATATCCTGCACACAAGGTTCTTGAATGAGGGGCTGCGTTATTAGTAACGTAATCTGCCACATTATCGTTATTGTAATAATAAGGTAGGTGATTCCAAATAAGGATCACTCCAATGACACAGCATATTCTTTTGATATGTTTTTTCTTATTCATTTCTCTTTATTATACATTCGAGTTTCTGGAGCGGAGGTTCTCATGGCTAGTGTAATAGCCTCGCCCACCAATGCTATATTTGCTAGCAGATAATGGCTTTTGCCAAACCATGTAACAGTACTTCCTGCTATTTCTGCTGTCTTCAACAACTGTTTTCTAAACTCAGTATCAGCAAGACTTGTTGCACATCCTATTGTAAATGCAGTTCCTGATGGACTGAGATTGAAAATAATCAAACCAGCATCAATATCCATACCTAACCAGCACGATCTATCATGATACTCCTTGATGCCAGCAATAAGGGTTTCTTGCTTGAAATTCTGTTTCAAACGATTATATTGTTCCTTAGCAAACTCTGGATCTACTAATGATAGATAATAGCAGTTCAATGCTGAATAAGAGCCCTTTACTGGTCGTACAATTGTCGCACTATCATGGACTTCTTCCAGGAATGATGCTAACATCCCTGATTCCTTATCTATCCAGTCTTTCTTTGCTCTTTCCAACCACATGTTTACAGTCTCAAGATATACATTATGATATTGACGAGAATAATTGTCCAAGGCAACTATTGCAACCAACATATCTGGAACATAGATCAACTCCCCAGGATATGTAGGAACGTTCAAAATTGGGCTCTTACGGATTCTGCTATTCATGGCTTCACATAGCGAATGATAAACATCATCGTATTTACTGTCACCGCCTATCTGTTTGTATCTACTAATCATCCATGCCAAATGGCTATAATAAGATATATGGCTTAAGTCACCATAGACTCCATCCATAGGATCCTCTCCCCATCGTTCTCTGTCATACTCACGAATCTCTGACGACATAGCGATTTCTATTATTTGGCTGATGAACTTAATCGCCATCTCCTTGTTCTGCGGATAAAGAATAGCTATATTAGCCATAGCAGAAGAAGTCATTGAACAAGTATATAACGCCCATTCACCTTGAAATTGTGTACCAATGGCACTAGGCATTTCGGCAAGCAACTCCTGTGGTGATGTGACAATCATAGATGTAAGGTAGTTTGCCCGATGAATTAATTCCTTCTTTTCGCCATCAAAAGATCCATGAGTATGTGTTGCCGACATTACCCAGATAACCTTTATCACTACAAGAAGTATGATAACTGAAATTATTATCATCATCCTTTTCATTATTTTAGAAGATGATTTCTTCATCTTTGTTCCGCTTCTTTTTCTATGGCAATGGCACATCCTTTGGAACACTGCGAATTTGCTCGATGCCTCTCTGAAGTTCATCGGCATCTGCATTCCTAAACCATTTCACAGCCTTATCATATAATTCAAGCTTGGCTCGCATGATCCTGATAGAATCCTCCAGTTGCTCTATCTTCTGGTCACGCATTGCCAATTCCTCACCATATTCATCCTGGGTGTATCCTCTCTTGAAGAGTTTACCCCATGAAATACCTAATATAATAATCACAGCCATCAACACGATGACTCCTAACATTAATTTCTTCATTTCCTATTGCGATCTTCAACTAATTCTCTTGGAAGTGTTATGATTTTCAGTCGTTGATACCATATGCGACTTGAACCAGAAAAAAGTTTCTGGGTATGGCTGCTGATGATATAATAACTGGCTGTATATTCGTCCATCATGTCGAGAAACACCTTTTTTATACGAGAGCATTTCTCGTTAATTGCATTATCGAGAGGGTCTATCAGATGATCTACTCCTTCAATTATCTTCTCCTTATCCATCAGTTTGGCTGTTGCCATATAGTATTTCAGTAGTTCCTCACGATAATCTACCAGATGCTTAAACTCTATACCTTCTGGGTGAGCCAAGAACAGCAAATATACAGCTTTGTGCACTGGTTGCAACTCTACTTCTTTATGATAATCCTCTAAAATAAAGCGATAATCTTCTGTTATGACAAGACGACTCAACTTCCCCTTTGCAGCTTCTATCTGAAGTTCTTCCAATAAGGGCACACCTATGGCTTTCAGCAACAAATCTTTGCGCCTGATGTTATGTAGTTGCTCAATCAGAGACCTTATCTGCTTGGCAATTTCTTCTGGTGTTTGTTGTTGTCCGATCATTCAGTCACATCTTTCATAAGATTATTCAACCAATCTATCCACTTTCTAACCATAGATGGTTCTTTTGTCATAGGATTCTCATCAGATTCTTGTCCTTCAATATCATGTTTATCGTCATCTTCAACGGATTTGGTGTCTGTAGTTGTTTCACTCGCAGGCTCTACAACTGGAGCAGGTTCTACATCGAAAGGTATCTTATCGTCTTTGGCAACAACCTCAAAGACTTTCTTTTTGACAGGTTTATATAGCTTACTAATCAAATCTTCATAAAAGTCATCTTCATCACGATGAACTTCTGCCTGTATTTCCCTGCGTGTATCATCTTCCAAACCTGTGGCTAGAATCGTCACTTTTGCATCTTCTCCTAAAGAATCATCAGTTGAGGTTCCCCATATAACGCTGATATTTGGATCTAGCTGATCAAAGAAATCATCAATCTCTTGCATTTCCCGTACAAAGATTGGGTGCTCTGTGCTGGCATAGATATTAAACAGAATGCGTTTCGCTTTACCGATATCATTACCATAAAGCAATGGAGTATTAAGCGCATCAATAATAGCTTTCTCTACACGATGTTCACCACTAGCTCGTCCCATCGCCATAATAGCTCCTCCACCGTCTTTCATTGTTGCTTCAACATCTCTAAAGTCAAGGTTAATACTCCCTTCACTATGTACTGTTATAAGCTCAGAAATACCTTTTACCGCATCCTTAAGTATGTTATCTGCCCTTCCAAATGCTTCCTGTAATGATATGTCAGAGTCTGCATATACATCACACAATCTCTCATTATTGATAATCAGAAGAGCGTCAACATACTTTCTCATTTCGTCCACCCCCTTGAGTGCTTTTATGATTTTCTGTTTCTTCTCAAAGGAAAAAGGTATTGTTACCACGCCAATTGTTAATAGCCCCATTTCTTTTGCCATCTGAGCTATTACAGGAGCAGAGCCAGTGCCAGTTCCGCCTCCCATACTTGCAGTTATAAAGACCATCTTAGTGCCATCACCCAAAATCTTCTTCAATGAGTCTGCACTTTTTTCTGCTTCAGACTTACCTATTTCTGGATAACCTCCTGCACCAAGTCCTTCTCCCATTAACAACTTAACAGGAACAGGTGAGCCCTTTAGTGATTGACTATCTGTATTGCAGGCAGCAAAGGTTACACCTGTAACTTTCTCGTTGTACATGTTTCGAACAGCATTACAGCCACCTCCACCGACACCAACAACTTTGATGATGTCCTGCATCGTATCTTTGATATTGTCAAAAAACGGTATAAGATCTTGTTCTCCCATATTCAAAAATATTAATCCGTTTGCAAAGTTAGACAATATTTCTCTTATTTCCAACTATTCACAAGCCTTGCGATGATAATACCTTGCCTCTTTCAGAAACAAGTGTCATAAATTGATCCTTAATTTCTCTTAAGTCTTCCGTTAAGATATTGTTGCAGCGTTCTGCGATATCATTAGGAATGGGATACATGCATGCAGCAATGGCTCCTGCCATAGCTCCAATAGTATCTGAGTCACCCCCAAGCGAAATAGCCAGACGTATAACCTCCTCAAACGTATTTCCCTCTAAAAATGCTATAATTGCTTCAGGCACACTACCTTGACAAGACACATCGAATTCATATCTTGGGCGTATTTCGGCTATCGACCTGTCCAGATTATAATCAAAGGTTTTCTCGACATACTCTTTGATTTCTGCCTTTGATTTACCCTCTTTACAAAGAAAAACACTTGTAGCAATAGCCTGTGCACCCTTCACTCCCTCTGGGTGATTATGACTGACAGATGCTGTTAATGCTGCAAGAGCTAAGGCTTCATCAAGAGTCTTTGCATATAATCCCACAGGACTCACTCTCATCCCAGCTCCATTCCCCCAACTATTATAAGGTTGAGGATTGTCTTCTTCAAGCCACATCCCAAACCTACCACCATATCCTGCATTTGGATACCTATTTCCCAACTCTTGCATACAATATATTAAATAATGAATAGTATGAGCTTCATCCTCCACTAACCATTTTGCTACTGCGAGAGTCATCACTGTGTCATCTGTAAAACCACTAAATCTACTGAACAGCTGAAAGTTTGTAGACTTAGTGTTGCAAAATTCATAAACAGAACCTACGATATCACCAACAATTGCTCCTAACATATAGTACCTTCTATTTATCATATTCAACATAACCTTTAAGAGGAGAATCGAATAGATTCTTTATTCTAAGCAGTACTTTGTTGACAAGACTCTTTTCCTTACGCTTCCGTACTTCCATCTCCCTTTATATTTCTTCTTCATTCTTATATTCTTCATCCAAAATCCAGCTTGTATTTCCTTTTTTTCTCAACTCATCTATATGTTCAAAATCAATAATACCCATAAGAGGAGTCATTTGTTCTCTGTGAATTTGTTCAATTTCCTCTTTCTTCAGACGTTCTATATCCTTATCATCACAACGAATTCTGCCTACAGGTTCCATCATTTCTTTTACTTTTTCTATTTCTGTTACCAAAGCATTATATGAATTATCGAACTCCATAGTTTCCTTTTCCAAGAGCAAAGTACTGAACTCATCTATTTTTATTTCTTCGCCTTTAGACTCCTTTTCTTTCAAAGCTGCAAGTAAATCAGTTGCTTCTTTCTCACAGAATGGACATGTACCAGAGCATTCGCCCTCGAAATTACATTCACGAGGCTCATAAGCTATACCATTGACTTCAGCAATATTCTTTCGAATTTCCCTAAGAAACTTACATTTTTCTTTTCCTTTCATAAATCTTAGTTTTTATGGTTCTTAAGTTAGGGTAATCCAGCCTTTGCGGGGAAAGAGTTTATCCTTATTATTACCTTTTTCTTTTATAGTTGCGTCCTCTTCATCAATCATATAAGTAAACATATCAAACCTTTTAATCCCCATATCCAATAATTCCTTTTTACTTTTCTCTTGATCGGACACACAATTAAAGTTAGGTATTAAAGGCACTCGGCATATAATACGATCAGCTATACCATGATCAATCAGGAACCTCAAATTATCTTTTACCAACCTGTTGTCTTGTCCAGTATAATTTTGGTAGATTTGGGGATTCATGTCCTTGATATCAACGACGTATTCATTAATATATGGCAACAATAACTTTAAATGTTGTCTTGGAACATTCAATGAGGTCTCAACAGTAACATTCCAATTTTTGGCACCTAATTCAAGAATATCCTTGATATATTGACTATTCAGTAAAGGCTCACCTCCACCAAAGGTAACACCGCCTTTTGTAGCAATGTAATACAACTCATCCTTCTTTAATTCTTCCATCACATCCTCTGGCAGCATACACTTTGCATGTTCGCAATAATTAATGCTATCAGGATTTAAGCAATAATTGCATCGAAGAGAACATCCTTGAAATGCTACCAACGCAGTTATCCCATGTCCATCTGTCCCCATCCTCAAACGACTAATTCCTAAAACTCTAGTCTTATGAATGTATTCTGGCACCATCATATAATTTAGTGAATTCAGATGCTTTTTCAGGCTTGTTTCATCATGAATCAAAACATCTCGGGGCTTTGATCCATACGCTTGACTAACTATCCCCGCCTGCTCCAATTCATCCATCATGACTCCAGCTCGATTATAACCGATCTGATAATTACTTTGGAGCAGCGCTGTGCCACCTCGTTGCTCTTTGACAATTAAACGAGCCGCATCCTCAAATAGAGGGTCAACGTATAATGTTCCTTTTATAATCATATTCTATTCACTAAATCTCTTTTTCGTTTGCAAATATAATAATATCCATCCATAATATCAAATAAAAACCCGCCACAAGCCTTGCGAAAGAAACATTATACTGCTTCCTTTAGCAAGGCTGATTGTTTACGCCTATAAATAATCCCTGCTCCGAAGTCAAGGATCCAGCCCTCTTTTGCCATGAAGGGCGAGCTAACAATCGCCTCTACGGGTGGCAAAGGGTAGCCGTTCTTGTCACATCTACCTTGCGGAAGAGTATAAGGATAGTGAGGCGTCACTTTGAATTGGCAACGTCGAGATATCTCTGCTGCTGACACTTCATCCCCTGTTAGTGTCATAAGTTTAAAACTTACAATTGCATCTTCAGCTTCAGTTTCTGTACCACCTATCCCAGAAATGGAATCAGTTTCTTCCAGATAGTGACATTCAAAACCATTATCATTGACTGTTTGTTTGGCTATAATATTAAAAGATGCGCCAGTATCAGCCATTGTTACGATTTGGTTCTCACCTTGAATAATAGGCAATACGGGCAATCCATAATAATCAAAACCCAACCCCATCGGAACAAAGAAATCACAATCTGAGACAGATAGATTCTCTGGACACACCTCAGAGGTATGAACTGAAAAGTCGCTATAATCAACTACTAATTGATGCTTCAGAAAGAACCTATTACCAAGAATGCCAATAAGTTGAAGATCTCCCGCAACACGAGGGAGCTGATGATCATTTATACAGAAAGACTCATGGAACTGTACTCCACCAAAAGTAAAAGAGAAATCAGCACTATCCAAAGTCAAAACAGTATTGGTAGATGTAACGATATCCGTAGACTCACCTTCTTTATTGCAGAGGATTCCCATAGCATTAACTATTTCTGATGAGAGTACATTCACTGTACTGCAAGAGTCCAACAACAAAAGACCAGAATGCTCCTGTGCATCCTTATCTAGAAAGTCAACTCTCACGAGGGGAGCATAGTCACCTTCAATTCTAAACATCTTTACGCTAATCTTCTTGCTTTCGTTATTCATCTTTCTCTCGTTTTATTGTTTGACACTGCAAAGATACAAACCATTAACGAACTCTTTGTTCGTAGGATGGCACTATTTTATTATGACATTTAAAAGTAACGCATAGAAGAGTGATAGGCTGCTTAAAAAACCACGCACTTGATGAACTTGACATTTTATCCGCAGAGCAACCTATCACATTGGTTGCAGCCATTCATCTATTTTTCTCGTATTTCTTTAGGGCTAAGATTTTCTCTTTGATACTATCATCAATCATAAAACATTGCTGAGAATCTACTAATACAATATTGTTAAACTCTATCATATCAGCCTTATTTCTATCTAATCGTGAGTGCCCGAATACCTGGAACACTTTATCTAGTCCATAAGCCTTGGGGGCAACTGGAAATGCATGCTCTTCTATGTCTGCCCAAAGAATACTACCAGTTTTCTCACCAATGATTGTTCGATATTCCCCAATGATTGCGAGCATATTCTGCCCTTCGAGATCATATTCTAGATCATTTATCTTATCTATAATAGCCTGGTCTGCAATAGAAACTTCCCTATCATTCATCTTCCATAGTTTAGCATTAACCTTGTTTATCCAGTATGTAGTAATACCCGCATGAGAGAATAGATATGTAATACCTTTTATTGATTCCAAATGGGCTAACTTAAATAGATCATCGTAATCATTGAACAGGTTGTTGAATTTATGCCAGTTGCGTTTGTCACAACGAGATGCACATGCTAATTCCATTGCCCTTTTGGAGGTGTAATGAAAATCATGATTCCCTTTTAGTAAGACAACTTTATCCTTGTTGATGAGCTTTAGGTTTACAATATCCATCATATTATTGAATACGACATCTGGATTATACTCATCTTCAAATTGTCTATAGGGATCGAGATAATCCCCAAGGAAAACTATCCTATCAACCTGATCAATATGCTTTTGAACAGGCTCTATCCAGAAGGTTTCCCCATGGATATCTGGTATAACTAAGACCTTCTTCACCATCTTCAACCATTTAATATTGCTATACTCTTCATTGCATCCTGTTTAGTAATTCCAACTTCTGGGTCTATTTGTATAAAGCAAGACTCTTGCTCTGCTAATATGTCATCCATATCATCAATAATGACATAATTGTTAACATCAGACCCATGTAGCGTCAGCCATCCTTTGATTTCACATCCTCTGATGTCTAGACTATCTAAATCTATATCATTGACATCCGCATTCAATAGCATCTCATCACTCATATAATTGGGCGTAATATCAATGACCTTGCCTGGAAGATTCCTGTCTTTCCACATTTTTTGCAGCTCTGATAAACCCATATCTTTCCATGAGGAGGATATAACAATCACAGCTCCTGTATTTACAATAATTTCTTCGAGATGTACTATAGTATTAGGATCAAATAAACAACCATATTTGTCAGATGGCTTCCTGCTCACCCACCATTTGGGATTCAGTACACCATCTATATCCAAAAAAATAATCTTTCGCATATCTATTATTAAATAATTATCATGAAGCTTGTATTAAGATGCCTCTGGCGGGAGTATTGACATCGATCCAGAACCTTTTCAGGCATGCAGAATGGCACAGCTCCTCTTCACAGCACCTCAATTGCCATGAATTTATCTTAATATCTTTATAGCCTTCTCTGCATCACTTTCCGTAATGCCAATCAGAGTATTAGTAATTACTGCGTGGCACATTTGTTCTGGAAGCAAATCGTCAAAATCATCAATAATCACATAGTTAGAAACCTCACCTTTATGCTTTGACAACCATTCTTTAATTTCATTGCCTCTGCATACACCCAGTTCAATTTCGTCAAGGTTTGCATTCAAAAGAATCTCATCACTAACGGTATTTGGAGTAATATCAAGGAGGTCTCCAGGAAGATTTCTAATATCCCACATCTCCTTCAACTTTGTCATACCAAGGTACTTCCACGAAGAAGATACTACGATATTAGCGCCCGTTTCATTTATGATGTGCGCAAGGTTCTCAACAGCCACAGGATCGAACACCCAGCCAAACTCATCCCTAGGAGTGTCTTTTGTCATTCTGCTATGCCAATCCCTCGTGTTTAGCACACCATCAATATCCAGAAATATAATTTTCTTCATCTTTTCATTCATTATAACCATTCATAATCAATATTTCCAGCAGCTTCAGGCTCACCGTCTAAGGCATCCCATATAGTATAATCATCACTCGGGCTCCAGTTGTAATTTGGATCTAAACAATTATAATTGCCTTGACTCCAATCTTCTTTAATACATAGTTCACGTGTCTTTAGGACAAAATCATACTTGTAAACCCTTTCTTGATAGTAATCGTAAAAGACTCCATCCTCCATATCAGTAAGGTCATCCCCCTTCCATACAGTTGTGGTTAACCTGTTTTTATTGTAGAAAGACCATATCTCTGAATAAATAAGGGGAAGGACTTCATTTCCTTCTGTATCAATAACTCCCCACCTATCACGAGTATTCTTTCCTGGATCAAATAAATGAGTTCTCCCATTTATCTTAACCCTTGCGAGTCCACACTTATCAAAGCCATCTATATAATCATACTTTCCAGAAGGGACTACCTCATTATTATTTCTATCTACAACAGACCACTTGTCATCCTTCAATATGGTAGCAAGGCCACATCCCTCTTTATATATGTCAGCTTTAACGAGTCTTCCATCTATATAAGTTTCCCACATCTTTCGATTCTGATTGTAGGCTTTGCAGAAAAACAATCTTTTACGTTGGTCAGCAAATTGTTGTTTTGAGAATCCACGCAACCTGGGAGTCATTTTATACATCCCAACAATCTCATTGCTTGAATTAAAAAGATGAAGATAGAATCCAAACTCATTATCTGAAACATTAAGTTTGCACGCTCTTAAGCTATTAGCTAAATCAACGAAAGAAGATTCCATTGTGTGATATACAACAGAACCATTGGCATAGGTTGTCTTTATGACATCCTTCATACCATTATATTCAGATATATATTCTCTCGTATTAAATTTGGGCATATTTCCTTATTTTGCTTGCTGAAATTTAAGTTCACGTTGCAAATTTACGTCTTAGCAACGAACTCTTTGTTCGTTGCCAAATATAATATGTTTTATTTCATCAATTAGCTGATTAGATCTGGGTTGATCCAATAGCACATAAGGTGTTCTCGTAAGTAAATGCACGATACTGTCAAGATTCTCTTTTGTATGTTCTTCTATCATAAACCGCATTTTTGCAAGATTATAACAAGCCATTGTCTTCAAATCCAATAATTCTTTGCTACCCCCTTCTGCCTTTTCTTTTTCATCTCTTGGTAGTAAAGACATCATTTCTCGATAGAGTCCTTTTGCCTTTTCGGCATCAGGAGTGATACCAAGGAATCCAAAATGGTATGAAAGAGCCCAGTTCCAATATCCCATAGGATGATTTAACTCTTTAAGTTTGGTAAGACAGAATAACACATCATCATTATTCTCATTCGAATTAAAATAGTTCGCCAGATTAACCCATGCAAGAGCACTACCACCTAAAGCGCCTTTCTTCCAATAAGGCAATGCTTCTTCAAGTCTGTCTGTCATTGCGAAGAATACACCTATATTATTATATGCTTCCGTAACTCCGTTCTTGGCTGCATAGTGATAACAGTCTATCATTAGTTCCGCTGCACCAGTATTACCTTTTCTATAACACTCTTCAAGCGTATAGATATCGAAATCAAGAACACATTTTCGTGTCTCTTGATATATGTATAACACATCGCTGAAAGCAGTCAGAGATTTCCCTTCCAATAAGAAATCATCTACAGGCTTTAAGTGTTCAGCCTTCAAACATCTATCATACCATAGACATCTCCCGTCTGAAAGCCAGAGGTAGTTATAGAAATTGTCTTTATTGTATATTTCTTCTTTCATTGTCAATTCTAAAAGGGTAAGCCACTTCCATCGTCAGTTTTAAAAGGGTCATCAGTCTCAGGCATTGGTGGCAGGAAGGGCAACACCTTACCAATTGAAGTTTCGATTAATGATACTGGCTGTGGAATCTGCTGACCTCTGATTACATTATATGCCCTGAAATCATTATACCATTTGCCGTTATACTCTCTTGCGTCGATGTCGAATTGCACAGTCAAGTCTTCACCTATCTGGATATTTAACTGCTTGATCCTATCCTCTCCAAATACGGTAAAAGCACAATGCCGAGGATATTGCCCAGGCACCTCAATTACATACCCCTGCATCATCCAAGGGTTACCAGTCTTAGATGATGTCCCACTTTTTGCCTCTTGCAGGGCTATTATTCTGCCTGTTAGTTCCATATCAATTGTGTTTTATATTACGCATTGTTAATCAATGTTCCAAAGAGCATTTTCTTCTCCACCAACAGCATCTAATTCATCATCACAAGAAGTATAGTTGCCATACCAAATAGGTTCGTTCGCTTTTTCCCATTTATAATCTCTCTCAGCTTGCAATCTTTCCAACTCTTTCTCATAACAACTCTTTCTCGTTACACTAGATTGATTGCCCCTTTTTCTCCTATAATGATCTCTGTATGCCCGTTTTATATCTGGGTACGGCTCATCTTCAAGTATTCTTGGATTCGCCTGGATTATAGCATCAGCTTCCTTAATATACTCAATCATATTCCGTTCATTAATTCTTTCCATATTACTTTTCGTTTTGATTTCTGGTGCAAAGGTAATGTTATGCAGCGAACACATTGTTCGTTGAGAGACTTATTATTTTACAGCATCAATAATGGGTCGTATTTTCTTATCGTATTCTTCATTACCGTAGTTGATGATAATGAGATTCCTTCGGCATCTAGTTAGTCCTGTATATAACAGTTCGTCAAATGAAAGATTAAAGGCTGTTGTCATATCATATTTTGGTTCTAATATTAAGAATACGACCTCACTTTCCCAGCCTTTAAATGAGTTAATAGTAGATACTTTTATTGTACCGCTATTCATCCAGAAATGGAGTTTTTTGTTATCCCTAATCGTCTTGTAGTTTTGTTTGTACACATCTTCTCGAAATATCTTCAGTTGTTCTCTGTAGTGCTCATTAAAAGCCAGGAAAGCATCCAATAAAATACCGCATTTTTCACATTCCTCGGTTAGGCGGTTCTTGAATTCCTCCCCAAAGTCTTTATATAGATCGTATATCGTAAAAAGAATTGCAATATGTCTTCTTAACTTTGTAATGTCATAATCATATAATTCTTTTCTATTGGGAAACAATTTCTTCTTAAAATGCTCACTGATGCTTGCGAACCATTTGTTGTCTTCATCTCCCATGTTAATCTTTCCTATATAATTGAGATTCGTCATATACATAGCTTCTATCATCTCTAACATCGAATTAACCTTTTCTCTGCTAGTGTAGCGATAATATGCATCAAACGTACGTAAAAGACGAGTTGTATAACCTAATATGGTTATATCATTAGGTGCAATATTGGATGACTTGTTCAGAATATTACCTCGAATAATATTATATAAGGACTTTATGGGATTCACGCCCTGGAGGTACATATAATTAATATAGCCATCTTTATCAACAGTCAAACCAAGAGAACCAATCTTATTGCTTTCTTCGAAATCGTCTATATCATATTTTTCTCTGAAGATATTTCGCTGGAAAGACTGTGCAACATCCCTAACTTTAAAATCAGATCTGTAACAATACTTGAGTTCATTTGGTTTTCCCTGGACATTTGTTACGACATCTTTTTGGGCGGTCGGTTGTCCATATATATTCTGCTTGACATCACCAAACAAGACATAATCACCCTGGGGCTCACGGAAATATTGCTTGATAATCTCCATCCATGGACGATGATAATCCTGGATCTCATCTATCAGTACAGCATCGTATTTCACGATCTCATCCTTATGATCTTCAAATAGAGATACGTTTGAATAATAATGTTGTTCAAGATATTCACCTACCTTTCCTTCTGGATAATCCTTTGGTACAACCACATCAACATTGAGGTTGTTTAGTTCGGCATTGATAAAAGAATGATAGTTGATGATGATGAAACTCTCAACAGGAAAAGTCTCATCAACCCTCATCAGCTTATCATGTATAAAGTTCTTTAAGGTGATATTGTAGGTCAGTATCAGTATTCTTGGAAAATTATTCCAATTCAATGCTCTTTTATATGCTTGAACGGCTCGTGCTGCTAATACGGTTGTTTTACCAGATCCAAACACACCCTTAATTCTTTGTTCTAATGTCTGGGAATAGATAATATCTTTTTGTTTCTGAGAGTAAATATATGGATCTCCCTCTGACTTCTGATGAATAGTTGGAGTTAATAATCTCCTGAAATTCTTATAGATATCATCAGTGAAAAAGAAAGATGATTTTGATGGAGTCATATAATGCTTATCCAGAATCTTTGTAAAACTACTAGCATCAAGCGAGTCTCTACCAATTAGGTCTACATTATATTTCAAAAACGTCTGATATTTGTTATCAGTTTTATATGGATTAACCAGTAGATTATCAACCTTATTCTGACTTGCACAATGAAAATACACAGCACAGGCTACAATATTGAAATGACGAACATCGTATATTTTTTGGGCAAGCAGTTGGTCTACATGTAAATCAAAAAGGTTATTCTTGTATTTAAGAACTTGGTCAATTGGTGACTTAACAACTGATCCATTAGGCGTATACACCCATTTTTTTCTATCATTTAATGCGAAGTTGTCCAGATTCCAGTCCTTCACCTCAATAATCAGTACACCATTTCCTTTACGCATAATCAGTACGTCAGGACGGTCACCATTCAAGTATGGATTAAAATACACCTCATATGAATCATCTAACACTCTACCCAAGAAATCAAGCAAAGTCTGTTCCCCTTCTGTTGGTGGAACTTTGAACTTTGCTATATTATCTAATGACGGATAGAAGGATGCCATGTGATTAATTATCAAAAACAATTATGTTCACCTTTATAATACCTGGATAAACACTTTATTCGTTAAAAGCAATGAAATTTGACACTTTGTTTCCCAATATTCTATCTTTATTTACCCTGTATATTTCATTGTAATTTTTTTGCAGGCTCTCTAACAACGACTCGACGAAGATATATGTATGATAATTAGCAATACTATCTATATCCAAGGCTCCTCCATTGGTGATCTTTTCTCCTTTTGTATTAAAATAGACGAATGAGTCACCAGATCGTATCAAGCGATAATTGGTTATTATAAAACGGTCATGAGGGATAAGTGTATTATTATTGCTTGTTACAAAAGTTACATTAGATCTAATATTTGTGGTCTCTTCTATCGATGTCTTAATAATATCTTTCGCTTTTTCAATTCCAAAATCAGACAGACTATCGTTTCTTGTAAATAATACAATATTTATTTTGTTCTTTACATTATTTACTAATGCTTTTAACATCTGATTTAGGTTATACTTTACCAGTTCATAATCATTCTTAAACAAATAACGGTCGTTAATAATAATATCTGTACATGGTAATATCTGATTATCATCTATTAATTGTTCCCAAGAGAAGAAACTCTTTTGCAGGTCGTATAAACAATGAAAATCATAATCTTTATCGCAAAAGAGTTTTATTAATATATTCAGCTCTTCTCCTGGTTCCCCTAGTAAAATACAGCCTCTATTCTTCAGTTTGTTTGCGTCAAAATCGTCAATTAAATAGACAGAAGATAGTTGTCTCCTGTTCCAATTCAAATAAGAATTTGATTTTATCGGTCGTGAAGGGAACAAACTTCCAGAAAAAGTATCTGATTCTTCTGACTCCCCTCTTCCAGAACTAATTTGTAATACCCATTGTGATAATTCTGGGTCATTTTTTAAGAAAGATTTATCCATGTTATAAATAACGTGGAGTTGTTTTCTCACCATTCTAAAACAATCCTCAAAGCTATCTAATTGTCTGGATTGAATGAATGACTTTAAATTCTCGCAATCAATATACAAATCCATACTATAAAATATCAAATGCTAAATTAGATGCTTCATCATAAAAGCCAGAGCCAAAATCCTCCTTAAATTTCCCATCTTTCCTATAACCGAGAGAATATGGTGTTCCTTCTTGAGGGACATAATATGTTTGGAACGGACATTGCTCTACTGTATCTTGATTCGATTTGTAATTGAAACCAGCAACTATTACTTGGGTCTTTCGAATTAAATATTCACTATGTGTTTCAATAATAAAATGAATACCATATCGAATATATGCATCATAAAACATCTCTGCCAGCTTTGACTGATAACTTGGATGGAGATGAATCTCTGGCTCTTCAATTGCAATCGTATTTTCTTCAAAATGGAACACATTATAGTCGTATTTATCAAATACCGAAAGCCCTACAAAGTTGTTAGTCTTCCTACCTTTAGCTGTCAAAATTGCTGTTTCTATCTGAAGTAATATAGAAATAAGTTGAGTTATGCCATAACCTTCATCTGCCAACAAACGAATTTTGTTATCAGAAGATTTGTGAACATATATCTTAACACCTAATCCTTCTTCGTCAAGTTTGAAGGACAATGATTCTCCAATGCCAAACTGCTTAATCCAATGATTCATGAAACTATTCACTTCATATTCTGGAGTATCTGAAGACTTTACCACACATCTATCCAAAAACACTCGTTTAGCCTCAAAATATCTCTGAAGTAATTCTGTGAAATCATCTTTTTCATCCAAAGCATACAATTTCTTAACAGTAGCACGAGAAGAACTTACATAAGACATATTATCAAAGCCTTTTGGACTAATAATTTCTTCCACAAGACGCTTTGCAAATGTAGTCAACATATTGAAGGCATAATGGTGGTATCCATCGGGGTAATGTAATGTAACTCCATACGCATCGGTAACCTCTAGCCCAGCACAGAAATAATCGTTCTTTCCAGGGAAGTGCTTTTCATTCCATAACATTACTATCTCGTAAAGGATATTAAAAGTAAGAGGCAGGTTCTCCCATTCCTTTATTCTCTGTTCTTTATTCTCCTCAATGTTTTTATTATCATTCGCCTCTAAATCAATCCGAGCCACCGAACCAGAGCTTGGATATGATGTAGTATAACTCTGCGGCATACCTATATTAAGCATACCTGGTCGAATTGTATCAACAATACAGTTTATTTTCTCGAAATGGCGATGTTCATAATCTAAGAAGAACTCTTCGAATGTATTAAAATCCGAGAGCAGAAACTCATTTATAACTTTTCGACTTGCTATAGATATGGCATCAGGAGATGCACATAAGGCATTGTCATTACTATCAAATATCAAATCTTTTTCAACACAACTTAATATATCATTTTTCTTAATAGAACTAAGATACTTCAACACTGGAATGTTGAAATATGAATCGTTTGCTTCTGTCCATTTGAACAAATCAAGATATTCTTTTGTACCAATACAATGAAAATCTCCTTTTTTATTACGGATATATTTAACAACATCCATAACCTTATTCCTATCATAGCTTCGAAGAATATCCAGCATGGCATTGCCTTGAGCTTTGAATTCATCTTTGGAAATACGATTGCTCAAATCAAATTCATATTGACTATTCAAACCACAAAAATTATCTATAGTGAATTCTATCTTAACAAATTCTGGACAATACTTCTTGATAATATTTAGATTACAAAAACTACCGTTTTCCTTATCTGACGAATAAAACACGCCCTCATCTGTGCTCATCGTAAGAGATACAAGATAAGCATTATTAAGAACGTCATTGTTATCTGCAGCAAAAACAAGTTCTACATCCACATCCTTTGATAACATACATGAATAGACAGAATATCCTATTCTAATTTGGGGTGATGCAGATCCTTCATGAATTACCTTATCAAACCTACCTAGCAAATTGTTAGGATAGCTTGTGAAATCAAGTTTATATTTGCTTAACTCTATCTTTTCTCCCTTATCAATAGCTTTATTCACTTGCTTCATAAATGAATTAAGGAGAAAAGCAGCTTTGACAATAGAACTTTTACCCGAACTATTACATCCTGTTAAAATGGTCAATGGCTTTAAATCAATTGTTGCCCCATTCTCATCAAACACTCTGAAATTCTTTATTGTAAATCTTGTTTTCATATCGCTTGTTTTTTATTTCACGCTGCAAAGTTACAATCCTATTACGAAATCTATGTTCGTAATTTGGAATAATTTTCCTTCATCTCGCAAATCCTTTCATATATTTCATCCTGGATGTTATCATCAGAGGATAAGACAAGTAAATCCTTACCATAAGACCATAGCTCACGGATAAGCTCATAATTACGAATGCAATCAATCGAGAAGAACGTACCTCCTTCAAGATTAGGGTACTGGCTGCGGAGGTTTTGCTCCGCCTCACCTTTGATCTGGGTTTGAGAACCATGAATAGCCTTAGTTGCCACATAGTCCTTAGACGTATCGCTCACCCAGAAGAGAATATGCTCTGGTTCCTTGTCGTAGATAGTAACACCTACGACATCTTCAAAACGCTCGTACAGATCCTCTGGGCATTCTATATATTTCTTTTCTGGTAAAGGATCCACATCATCAATCCTATCAAGAGGAAAATTAAGAATCTTTTTATCGCTGTCAGCAGCACCTATCAAAAACCAGCGGTCATTATACTGCTTCAGCAGGTAAGGATGGAATTCAATACTACGAACGGTAGGATCTGTGAAGGTATGATACGACAAACGTATAACAACCTCATTTGAAATCATGTCGAATAGTTTGCCAAGAAGCGTAGGGTCAGACATATAGTAAGGATTGTTGCTGAAGCTGATAATGGGTCTTCGCTCTTCAAGTCCAAGTCCAATCTTGAAATCATCAAGCCACTGGAAGTTGTCAAGACCACCAAATTGACCCAAGGTACTCAAAACCTCACGTAACAGACTTCTTTCCTCACGACTCATTTCCTGCTTAAAAATGGAGAAGGAATAATTGCCATAAGATATACAATGCTTGCCATTCTTATCAAATCTAACAATTGGAGCAGAGAACAACTCATATTCCATAGCATTTAGATCTTTCTCAATACAACGCTGGGTTACTACTTTATAACCTGCATCATAAAGCATGTCATTGACTTTCTCTGTGAGATCGTGTATGTCATAATAATGATGGTGGTCAGATAGTAATCTGTCCAGATATTGATATCTTCTAAGTGCGTTCTTGTTTGTTGGCATATCGTCAAATTTTGCTGCAAAGGTAAGACCATATTGCGAACGCTATGTTCGTTACTCTCGCATATTTTTAGTTATTTATGCTACAAAGGTAGACTTTTTTCAAGAAAACACCAAATTTTCACTGAAAAATATATCAATGACATATACTTTTTCAAGTACTTGTCCGATGATTACTATTCTATTCTCAAAAAACTCATAAATCTCTATCTGTTCTCAAACAACTCAAATAACTCTTCATTCAATAGATTTTGGTATTATCCAAGGTAATCATTTATTCACTCAAATATCTCAAAGAGAAATATGGCAACGAATATTAAAAAGGGTAAACAGACAGCTATCATCTTTTGCCGATGCTCTAGTTCTGGTGCAATGGTCAGCAGACAGGATACAACCAGACAAGTGGCAGACCTGGAAGCATATGCAGACTACGCAAACCTCAAAGTGGTCAAGACCTTTGAGGAACATATCAGCGGTGCTAAAAAGAATAATGAGAGACCTGTATTGACTGAAGCCATTGAGTTCTGCAAACAGCAACACATCGGTTTCTGTCTGTGTAATTCCTTGGATCGTTTGGGTAGAAACGCCTTTGAAGTCCTGGCAACGGTGAAGGAACTGATAGATAACGGGATTAACCTCTATATGCAGAAGGAACAGCTTACCTTATTGGATGACCAGGGAAAGCCAACGATGTTTGCCCCCGTTATGATTGCCACTCTATCTACCTGTGCCCAACTAGAGAGGGATAGCATAGCCTTTAGACTTAACTCTGGGAAGAAGCTGGCACTGGAACAAGGCAGATGTGTACTTGGTCGTAAGAAGGGAAGTGTGAAGACCAGGGAACAGAAGGAAAAGGAGTATGCTGAGGTTCTTTCGTATTTACGCAAGGGTTATAGCATAAGAGTGGCATCGAAGCTTACCAAAGTCAGCGTAGCAACAATCCAGAGGCTGAAGAATGAATTCATAAGGGGTACAGCATGAGTACCCCTTAAAATCTACAATTCGCTCAATTCCTTTTGAGCGTTGCTTATTTTGGTTTCCAGGTCTTTAATTAAATTTGTATATAGCTTCTTTTGGTAGTCTTTCCCCTTCTTAGGCAATCCGTCACTGTTCATTGCTTCTTCAATCTTCTTTAGGCACCTTTGTTTCTCTGACTCACATTCTGCAATGGTATTTTGTAGTCCTTTCCTTTTGTACTCCTTCATAAAATCTTTATGCTTTTGTATAGCAGCTATCTCTGCTTTTGTTGAAGGTGCAACAGCAATAGAAAACCACTGCTCATCACCATCAATATATTCATCGTAAGGTATATTGACACTGTCTTTTTCAAGTTCTTCATATTCTGGCGTTATCCAGACTTTATCATCTTGTACGCTCCAATCAACAAGATCATTAACTCCCCATCCACCTTCTGATCCAATAACATTGGACTTATTATAGAAGTATAACGAACTATTCTCTTTATCAAATAAGAAACCGACATTCTCATCTCTCATCTTGGTCAGTAGATCTCTCAAACGATTGATGAGTGTAAGCTGCTTTGCTGTTAATTTGATTCTTTTATCCATACTCTTTTAATTATTGATGCTACAAAGGTAGATGTTTTTTATGAAAGTACCAAATAATAACTGATTTTTCCAGTGCCATCCCCAGGGGTAGTACCCCCGATATGTCCCCTGTCCCCGTCCAGGGAGATACACTCCCTTGTTTGTGATCAACAGTTCTATCCGAAAAATTCTGGGAAAATTTTTATGCGAATTATTAAACCTCCCCATTATTCCAGGATGAAATCCGCTATATACATTATTATATATATGGGGAGGAGATATCCTCGCATATCAAGCCTATTCTATATAACCAATGCTGGAAGCATGTTAAATACTGGTTAAAATCCACCAACCAGGGTGATATATCGAAGGAAAAACGTATCTTTGCACTTTGAAAGAATGGTGCATCAAAAAATGCTACCACATAGTATTAGGCGAGTAATAAAGAAAGAGCTCAGAGCGTTGTAGAGCAGGGCAGAATCCCTTGTTTACGCATGTAGACAACAGGAAGCCTCTCTCTCCGCAAGAATTTGAGAAACCTGCTGAAAATCAGCGGGTTTCTTTCTTTTTGCAAAACCTGCTCCCCATTACAATATACGGGTCTGCCGAAATTTCCCTGCCAGGTTCCCATGTTCAAGCGACCATCGGTAATGGGTATGGTTAGGCTAACGCCACTCAACGTTGACTTCGCGTGAGCAGGCATATCGTCTGCACCTTCCAGTGTATGCTCGTATTCGGGTCTATTCTCAGGAACAAGCCGATTGAAAATGGTTTCCATATCTACACGGACATCAGGGTCTGCATTCTCGTTGATGCTCAGTCCGCAGCTCGTATGCTTGCAGAATATATTCATGATGCCCGTCTTAGGCAACTTGGGCAACTGACTCAGAATCTCACTGGTCACCAAATGGAACCCACGAGACTTAGATTTTAGCGTTATTTCTATTTGCTGAATCATTTTAAGGTTGCTTTTACATCAGTCACCATATTCTTATGCTTTTCGTCAGGTTCAGTCAGTTGCGAGGTCAGAGTGACACTACCCGCTTTGTCCTGAGTCGAGAATGTACCTGAATATGTGATGGTGCTTGCGTTGAACAGAGTGGCTTCGACGAACACCTTGTAAGTACCTTTCTGAACAGCTTTACCCTGCTGGTCAGTGAAGTCCCATGTGAAAGTCTGTGTTCCGCTTGCCTGCGGAGTTGCTCCGGTAACGGCATCCAACTGTTGGTCAGTAAGGTCATTGGCCTTTGCTGCCTTTACCCATGTAGGCACACAGGCAGGACGCTTGATATAGCCACGCATCGGCTGTTCATTGCCACGAACTCTACCCTTTGTTGTGAATGAAGTGACGAATAGTGTTTTCACAACCTCGCCTTTTTCATTCTCAATCCAGACAGCGTATTGATTAGAGCCAGGCCCCTGCTGACGCTGATAGTTGAATGATACTTCAAGGTAATTAGCCTTAGCAGCCTTTCCCTTCTTGTTCAATGCTACTGCAGGAATTGCCAGCAGCATAGTAACGATAATTGCAGTGATAACCTTCTTCATTTCTTTACTTTCATAAACAATCCTAATTTTATGGTGCAAATTTACAAAATATGCAGCAAAATCAGTAACTTTGTGGACAAATTTAAGTGAAATTAGGTTTTACGCGTATGATAGACCAGATTATTGACTACACCTTGAGTCCCCTAATGGGGGACGGCTATAAAGCAGGGTTGTGATTCGTGGGTTTATCATCGACTCTGAAACAGGAACATTGGAAGAAATCAAATCATGAACATCGAGCAAGTAAGAGAATACACGTTGTCACTCCCTGGTGTAACTGAAGACCAGCCGTTTGGAGACGACATTATTACCTTCCGACTGGAAGGCAAGATATTCGTTTGCCTTTGGTTAGGCGGTGGCAAATATGACATGAAAGATGGCGAGTCTAGACTTGCCCTGAAACTATCACCAGAAAGGAATGAGGAGCTTCGTGCGCAGTTCCCTGCAGTAACACCTGCCTACCATTGGAATAAGAAACATTGGAGCGATGTATATTACGAGCACTTGGATGATGCACAAGTTGAGAAATGGATTAAAGAATCCTATCGACTTGTAGCATCCAAACTCCCAAAGGCTATTCGACAAAAGTATATATAATGAAAATCATAGACGAACAACTTATATGTTAGAACACATTGCAGATTTCACGGCTTGGCCAATACTAACTGGCATTCTTGTTGGCTACGTTGCCAACCGCATTATGAGTGGCGAAGGCAAAGGATGCTGTATGAACCTTATCATTGGCATCATAGGCAGTTATGCTGGTACTTTCATCAGCCATCTGCTGAACATTGAACTGCTTGGTAAAGGCTATCTCACCAACTTCGTATTCTGTGTGGTTGGTGCTGTTACCGTGTTGTGGCTTTGGAAGAAACTGTTTTGATTGAGCATGAATA
>JAEEGH010005471.1_pt1 | contig 31844 bp, 21 predicted proteins | sample 9134181 | NCBI WGS metagenome assembly JAEEGH01 (sample SAMN16246544, study PRJNA631951) | gut metagenome | biome: gut microbiome; feature: rumen; material: DP-attached | host: Bos | place: Iran: Karaj | collected 2018-10
GTTATCAGGTTAACTTTACTGTTCTGTGTTGGCCTGATATCTTTTACAGCTTCTGTAAGGGCGTCAAGGACAATATCAGCTGCACTTACACCAATCACTTTTCCTTCATCATTCAAAACGCGGTAACTTAGAGTTGCAATAGTTTTACCTGTATTAACATCTATAAATGGATCTGTGTAGCAGACTTTATCCGGATTGTTGACTGCATTTTTGTGCCAGAGCCTGGACTGCATGTCAAAGTCTGCAGCGGCTTCCCATCCGGTGTGGGAAATAAGAGTTCCTCCTTCCCATAACTGTTCACGGCTGGCATAATAGAGCAGGGTTTCTGGTTTCATTTTCTGACCCATGTTTTTAACTACATTTTTAATGCTTTCCCGGTCATCATTTAATGCAGAAACAACATTGGATAAATCAACAACAAAGTCATTATATTCGCCTAAAATTCCTGCAACTTCATTATCCAGGGTATTCATAGCCTGGCTTATTGTGCTTACTGTAGATTTTTTTACTATATTTTGAACTACAAATGAAAATGATAAGCCGAGAAATAAAGTAATAATTACCACTGAACCAATCATTCCGATTAAGATTTCAGAAAGTAAAGAGAGATGTTTTTTGCGTGACATAATAAACTCCACAGGTTATTGTACGATACAATATAATAGTAACTCAGTTATTTTGTGATTCCAAATTTAAGGGCGAAACTTTTATAAATAAAACAGGATGTTTATATTTATGCAGGCAGAAACAATAAAAATCATCATTAAACAACATAAATTTACAAAAAAAGCCCTTGAATAATTGAAATAAAATGCATAAATTCAAAAAAACTTATTCACGAAACCCTTACATATATGTATAATTATACATAATTTAACAGTGTTTCTGTATTTTTAAAACTTATTACAAAAAGGGGGACCTATATGGCTGATACTTTCCTCGATTTAGAAAAACCTTTTCTTGACAAATTGACAAAACTTGCCCAGAACAATGACCCTATTGATCCGGCTCTTTATCAGACTTACGATGTAAAAAGGGGTCTGCGTTACTCAGATGGACGCGGTGTTCTTGTTGGTCTTACCCGTATTGGTGATGTAGTTGGATATGAAGTTGACAAGGACGGAAAAAAAGTAGCAGTTCCGGGCCGCCTTATTTATCGTGGATATGATGTTGAAGATATTGTCCGCGATGTAGACAGCCGTCACAAGTTCGGTTACGAGGAATGTGTTTTCCTTCTTCTTTTCGGACAGCTGCCAACAGAATCTCAGCTGGAAGAATTTAATCTTCTTCTTGGAGAACTTCGCACCCTTCCTCCAAACTTCACGGAAGATATGATTATGAAGGCTCCTTCAAACGATATTATGAATAAGATTGCCCGTGGTGTTCTTGCTTCCTATTCTTACGATAGGGATCCTGAAAACAGGGAAATCGGTAACGTTCTCCGCCAGTGTATTGAATTGATTTCACGTTTTTCTACACTTGCGGCTTACGGTTATCAGGCAAAGCGCCGCTATTTTGATATGAAGTCAATGTACATCCACAATCCTATTCCATCCCTTTCTACTGCAGAAAATTTCCTTCGCCTTACCAGAAGCGACAAGGAGTATACCCGTCTTGAAGCAGAAACTCTGGATCTTGCCCTGGTTTTACATGCAGAACACGGTGGTGGTAACAACTCATCTTTAACAGTTCACGTTGTTTCTTCTGCAGATACAGATACCTATTCCGCAATTGCTGCCGCTGTAGGCTCACTTAAGGGGAGACGTCATGGTGGAGCCAACATCCGCGTAATGGAAATGATGGATGATATTAAGGCCAACGTAAAAGACTGGTCTTCTGAAAAAGAAATTGCTGACTATTTAAGAAAGATTGCCAGCAAAGACGCATTTGACCACACTGGTCTTATCTACGGTCAGGGACATGCAGTTTATACAATATCAGATCCACGCGCCGTTCTGCTGAAGAAAAAGGCTGAAGAACTGGCAAAGGAAAAGGGCTGCATGGAGGAATTTAATCTCTATTCAACAATTGAAAAACTGGCACCTGTGATTCTTGCAGAAAAACACGGAGACAAAAAGAAAATCTGTACAAATGTTGACTTCTACTCAGGCTTTGTTTACACAATGCTGAATATTCCAAGAGAACTGTATACACCTCTTTTTGCAATCAGCCGTATTGCCGGATGGTCTGCCCACCGTATTGAGGAAATTGTTGCTGGTGGAAGAATCTATCGTCCTGCATACAAGAACGTTTCTGAAATCCGTCAGTATGTTCCAATGGAAAAACGTGTAGAAAAAGTGCCTGCAGGTGTTGAAGAAAATGCCTTAAATAAGGATAATAGCGACGTTGTGACAACAAGTGGTCCATCAGATTAGTGAACTGTTTGCTGCTCTCAGGAGATATAAATGTCTAAGTTGTACATCCCTCAGGGATATAAGCCGGCCTTAAATGTTAAACAGATTGAGAAAACTATCGTTCTGATTAAGAACTTTTTTCAGCTTTCTCTTTCTACCGAATTGAACCTTACCCGTATTACAGCTCCTTTGTTTGTAAAAAGTGGAGAAGGTATAAATGATGATTTGAACGGCACGGAAAGGGCAGTTAAGTTCCCTGTAATGGATATGGGTGACTGCCAGATGGAAATTGTCCACTCCCTTGCAAAGTGGAAGCGTATGAAGGTTACAGAAATGGGTATGAAGCCGGGCTTTGGTATTTATACCGATATGAATGCCATTCGTGCAGATGAAGAACTGGACAATCTTCATTCACTTTATGTAGACCAGTGGGACTGGTGTATGGCAATGAATGAATCTGACCGTCATATTACATTCCTGAAGTCTGTTGTAGAAAAGGTTTACCGCTGCTTAAAACAGACTGAATTCTACGTATACGATTTATACAATCACATTGAACCGGTACTTCCGGAAAATATTACTTTCCTTTTTGCTGATGATTTACAGCGTCTTTATCCAAATCTTACTCCAAAAGAGAGGGAAACTGAGGTTTGTAAAAAGTACGGGGCTGTTTTCATCATTGGTATTGGAGGAAAACTTCCTGACGGTTCAATTCATGACGGCCGTGCTCCGGACTATGATGACTGGATCAGTGAAACTGGGGACGGACACAGAGGCCTTAACGGAGACCTGCTTGTCTGGAATCCTGTTTTGAATCAGGCTATGGAACTTTCAAGTATGGGAATTCGTGTTTCTCCGGAGACTCTTCGTGCCCAGCTGGCAGAAAGAGGTGCACAGGACAGAGAAAACCTTAAATTCCATAAAATGCTTCTTAATGGTCAGCTTACACAGACTGTTGGCGGCGGTATTGGTCAGTCCAGACTTTGCATGTACTTCCTCCGTTGTGCTCATATTGGAGAAACTCAGGTTTCTGCATGGCCGGATGAAATGGTAATTAAATGCCGTTCAGCTGGTATTAACATTCTGTAATCACATTATAGAATAAATAAATCTTGGCTTAAGGTTTAGAGAGAGACTTAAGTTCCGGGTAAAAACTGGAATTTTAAGTCTTTTTTTTGTATTTTTTTGGTGAAATCGTATAAAACTCCATGAATTTCAATTGATTTCAAACAAATTTATTGACGATTAAACCTGTATTTTATTATTTTCTATAATGTAGAATAAAATATTACTTAGGATTAAGAGATGAGCGAAGAAAATCAGAAAGAAGAAACTGAAAATCAGCAGGAAGTACAGACTGAACAGAAAGCTGATCAGGCCGCTGCAGCTGCTTCACAAGCAAATGCACAAACTGATGCTGAATCAAAAGTTTCTTCGGAAGACGAAACTATTGCACTTAAACAGAAGGTTGAAGAACTGACAAAAGAAGTTTCTGAACTTAAGGATCAGCTTCTCCGCCGTGCCGCCGATTTTGAAAATTTCAGAAAGCGTGCAATGCAGGAAAAGCAGGATGCATTCGATTATGGTAATGCGGCTCTCCTGACAGATCTTCTGGGGGTTATCGACAATTTTGACAGAACTCTGGAAGCTGCAAAGACTGCAAGCGATGCAAAGTCAATTGCAGATGGTGTTGAGATGATCAACAAAAGTTTTATATCTATGCTTGAGAATAAGTACAATCTTAAGGCATACGGTGCTCCAGGTGATGAATTTGATCCTGCTATCCATGAGGCTCTTATGTCAGCCCAGGGGCCTGTTGCAGAACCAACTATCAAGGAGATTTACCTTAAGGGCTATAAGCTTAAAGAAAAGCCGATCCGCCTTGCTAAGGTTGTAGTTACAATGCCTGATGGAACAGTTAAGGCTGAACCAAAGGCAGAAGAAAAGAAAGCTGATGGAAATGATAAAGAATCAGCTGAAGAGAAATAAGTCTTTAATTGCAGAGGAGATAGAAAGATGGGAAAGATTATTGGTATTGACCTTGGTACAACAAACTCTTGTGTAGCCGTAATGGAAAACGGTACACCTGTTGTAATTCAGAACTCAGAAGGATTCCGTACAACTCCTTCAATCGTAGGTTTTACTGCTAAGGGAGATAGACTTGTTGGTCTTCCAGCAAAGAACCAGATGGTAACAAACCCAAAGAACACAGTATATTCAGTTAAGCGTCTTATCGGACACAGATACAATGAACTCTCTGGAGAAGCAACAAAGCTTGCTTACGGCATTAAGGATCACGGAGCAGATGTTCGCGTTGAAGTAGAGGAAAATGGTTCAAAGAAAGAATTCAGCCCTCAGGAAATTTCTGCTTTCATCCTTCAGAAGATGAAGAAGACTGCTGAAGATTATCTTGGAGAAACAGTTTCAGAAGCTGTAATTACAGTTCCTGCTTACTTTAATGATGCTCAGCGTCAGGCTACAAAGGATGCCGGTAAGATTGCAGGTCTTGATGTTAAGCGTATCATTAACGAACCTACAGCCGCTGCCCTTGCATTTGGTTTTGACAAGGATCAGAAGTCTGAAAAGACAATCGCCGTATATGACCTTGGTGGTGGTACATTCGATATTTCTATTCTCGAACTGGGCGATGGTGTATTTGAGGTTAAATCTACAAACGGTAACACACACCTTGGTGGTGATGACTGGGACCGTGTAATTGTTAACTGGCTCATTGATGGTTTCAAGGCAGAAACAGGAATTGATCTTTCAGGCGATGCAATGGCTCTTCAGAGACTTCGTGATGAAGCTGAAAAGGCAAAGATTGCTCTTTCTAACCAGACAACAACTGATATTAACCTTCCGTTCATCACAGCTGATGCAACAGGTCCAAAGCACCTGCAGCGTTCTTTGAGCCGTGCTGAATTCGAAAAGATGACAGATCATCTCTTTGAAGCAACACGTGAACCATGTGTTAAGGCTATCAAGGATGCTGAAATTGATGCATCTAAGATTGATGAAGTTCTCCTTGTTGGTGGTTCTTCACGTATGCCAAAGGTTCAGGAAATTGTTAAGTCTATCTTCGGTAAGGAAGGAAGCCGCGCCGTAAACCCAGATGAAGCAGTTGCAATTGGTGCTGCAATTCAGGGTGGTGTTCTTGCAGGAGACGTAAAGGATGTTCTTCTTCTTGATGTAACTCCTCTTTCACTTGGTATTGAAACAATGGGTGGCGTAATGACAAAGCTTATCCAGCGCAATACAACAATTCCTACAAAGAAGAGCCAGGTATTCTCTACAGCTGCTGATGGTCAGACTGCTGTATCAATCCATGTTCTTCAGGGTGAACGTGAAATGGCTGATCAGAACCGTACACTGGGACGTTTTGACCTGGTTGGTATTCCAGCTGCTCCACGTGGTGTTCCACAGATTGAAGTTACATTTGATATTGATGCTAACGGTATTGTTCACGTATCTGCAAAGGATCTTGGTACTGGTAAAGAACAGCACATCCAGATTACATCTTCTTCAGGTTTGAGCGAAGATGAAATCAACAAGATGGTAAAGGACGCTGAAGCAAATGCAGAAAGCGACAAAAAGAGACGTGAAGCAATCGATGTAAAGAACGAAGCTGACAGCATGGTTTATCAGACAGAAAAGGCTCTTAAGGATTATGGCGACAAGGTTTCTGCTGATGACAAGGCTAAGATTGAATCTGCATGCAACGAACTTAAGGAAGCTCTTAAGGGCGACAACACTGATGATATTAAGGCAAAAACTGAAGCATTGAAGCAGGCTTCTTACAAGATGGCTGAGGAAATGTACAAGGCTCAGGGTGCTAATGCCGGAGCTGGTGCAGGTCCAAATCCTGGAGCAGGCGCTGGTCCTGATAACGGAAACCAGGGCTCTTCAAACAAATCAGGTTTTGACAAGGGTTCTGCTGACGACGTTGAATACGAAGTTCACGATGACAAATAAATAGTTTGAGAATGGCAGTTAATCCTGTCATTTTCAAATGATTAACCTGATAATGGCAGACACTGGCTCTGCCATTTTTTTTGTAAAAACTATCTATTTGCACTAGATTTATATATTCAGTAAAATAAGAAATCCAAGATAGATCCAGCTGTAAAGGAATTAAGGTAAATGGCTAACAAACGCGATTATTATGAAGTACTTGGTGTAGACAAGAGTGCTGACAAGGAAGCAATTAAAAAAGCATACAGAAAACTTGCTATTAAGTACCATCCGGACAGAAACCCTGGGGACAAAGAGGCTGAAGAAAAATTTAAGGAAGCTACTGAAGCTTATGAAATTTTAAGCGATGATCAGAAACGTCCTATTTACGATCAGTATGGTTTTGCAGGACTTGATGGAATGGGTGGAGCAGGACAGGGTGGTTATAGTCATGCCTTCCACGACTTTAGTGATATCTTTGGTAGCGGCTCTGGATTTGAAGATATTTTCTCAAGTATCTTCGGTGGAGGAGGTTTTGGTTCTTCTTCCCGCTCATCAAGAAGTTCAAATGATGGTGCCAGCCTGAGACATGACCTGGAAATCAGTTTTAAGGATGCGGTATACGGCTGCAAGGCTGACATTCATTTCCGTCATAATGAAGTTTGTTCACATTGTAACGGAACTGGAGGGGAAGCTGGTTCAACAAGAAAAACTTGTCCTACCTGTCAGGGGTCTGGTCAGGTAAGAAGAAGTGCCGGCTTTTTTGCAATTCAGCAGACATGTCCTACCTGTCAGGGAAAAGGTACTGTAATTGACAGACCTTGTTCTTACTGTCACGGAAGTGGTGTACAGGAAAAAGATAAGGTAATGACTATTTCTATTCCTGCAGGCGTGGATAACGGCAAGCGCATTCAGATTCCAAGAATGGGTGATGCGGGAACAAATGGTGGCCAGGCAGGAGATTTGATTATTGTTCTTCATGTAAGAGAAGACAAATTCTTTGAACGCTCCGGCAATGACCTTTACTGTGCAGTTCCTATCAGTCTTTCACAGGCTCTTCTGGGGGGTGAAATAACAATCCGCTCTCTGGACAACAGATCAATTACATTCAAGGTACCTGCCGGAACTCAGCATGGTAAGCTGCTCAGGGTTAAGGACGAAGGTGTGCCTTATTCAAATTCAAGCAGGAAGGGCGATTTGTACATTAAACTTATGGTAAATCTTCCTTCAAAACTTACAAAGCAGCAGGTTCAGCTTATGGAAGAGTATGCAAAAATAGAAAATGCTACAACTTCACCGGACTTAGTTCCTTTGTCTAAGCTTTCAAATTAGTTTTTTAATCTCATTCCCTTTGAGGAAAGATAAAAGTAGAGAGGCTTTCTGTAGATCCAGAAGGCCTTTTTTTATTTTGTGACAGTTTGAGATTTTTGGTGGGGATTTTCACTACTTATGCCGATAAGATGGTATAATACTGTATTCAAAATAGTAGTATAGAGGTGGATATGTATAAGAGCAAACGTGCCGCAATGCTTATTGTCTCAAGTGCTTTGATGATTGTTATCATTATGGCGCTTTGTATTAGTTTGATTCCTCCGATTAAAGGTTCTGCTCCTTATTCGGATCTGTACGCTTTTATTATTGTATGTCTTATATCTATGACTCTGATTATTGTTACAAGAAATATCAGGGAATTAACTTTTGACAGACTGCAAAAAAAGACGATTTATGAAGGAGAAACTTCAATCATTTCCCGCTTTATTGATCGTCTGCGTATCTGCTATTCAAATGAAGATTTTTTTGAAGCAATCTCTGCGGTTCTGGAGCAGGATGGTGACTGTTCTGTTCTTTATGTAGACCGTTTTAAGAACTATATTCTCTATAATTCTCCTGACAGACTGACTACTTCCAAGGAAACAATGTCTACTCTGGAATTAAACTATTCTCAGAACTGGAAAGACGGAGTTTTCTTTATTGGAGAAAATCTTGGTATTGTATCTTCTCCAAAAACTGCCCGCGGTTTCTTCCTTTCAAATGAAAAACATCACCTTTATGTTTTCTGCCGCTATACACGTCTTTTTGATGAAATCATCTACAAAAAGCTTTTTGATGAATATAAACGTTTCCAGCGCCGCTGCAACACAATTACTGATTTGTCTGAAATTGCATCTCTTTCTAAAGAATGGCAGCAGCTTGCTGATACACAAAAATCCTTCCTTCCTCAAAAAATGCCTGATACTCCTAAACTGGAAATCGCTACATATTTCCGCCCTCTGGTAAATGTATCCGGTGACTACTATTCAGTTCTTCCAATCGATGAAAATAAAACCCTGCTTATGCTTGGTGACGTATCTGGTAAAGGTCTTGCCGCTGCGCTGGTCATGGGTCTGGTAATGAATACAGTTAAGATTCTTGAAAATAAGAATGATCTTCCTGCAATGATTCGTGCTGTTGATAAGGCCATTAAGGGCATGAAACTGCAGGATAAGTATACGGTTCTTTTCCTTGGAATTGTTGATACAGAAAAGATGAAAATCACTTACATTAATGCTTCAATGTCAGATCCTCTGATCATTTCCAGGGCTGCAACAGGTTACAAGATTAAGCCTTTGACTTCGAACTGTTCTCTGGTTGGTATTATTGATTTAGGCGATGTGGCTGTGGCTGAACAGCAGCTCTTCCGTGGAGATGTAATCCTTATGGCATCAGACGGTGTTTCTGAAGTTATGGATTCAAACGGTGTAGAACTTGGAACAACTAAGCTCTACGAAGATACAATTAAAAAATCTGCAGCAAAACATCCAAAAGAATTTGTTGATGATGTTGTAAATCTGATTATGGAATACAACGGCGGCAAAAAGCTTCGTGATGACGTAACTATGATGGTTGCAAAGGTTCAGAGGTAATATATGGTATTTTTTATTCTTAACGTTGTTCTCTGCGGTATAATGATCGCAGTTTCGTTTAATATTGATACAAGACATGGCGGTAACAGAAATACTAATCCTCTCATTAATATGATTCTGTTCCTGGCAGTTTTGTTCGGATTTATGGCAGCAACCCTTGCTTCCTGTTTCTGGCTTCCGGCTATCATTACAAGAATTATTGGTAGGGCAGCCTTTGTATTGATTGCCTGGTATTCCATCAGCCTTTGTGCTTACCTGATGACTTTTCCGGATTATGAAAGAACCACTTTCCTCACTGTGTTCCAGATTATTCTCTGCGCATCAGCATTTATCTTTATCTTCTTTAACGGACATGTAATTTCCGGAATTGAAATTAATGTAGATAACCGCTTTAAAATTCACTCTGACCGTCTGATTGATACAGACTGGGGTGACAATCACTTCTGGTTTACCTGGCTGGATATTTACCTCTTCATCTACCTTATTTTCATTCCGTTCTTTACAATGATAATGGCTCTTGTTCGTGCTGAAAATGCTCAGACAAAGCTTAAGAGTCAGCAGCTTGTTTATGAATGCTTTGGTATTATCACTTCATGGATTGTATACGCAATTATTGTATACGCAATCAGTTACCAGTCAATGATGTTCTCCCTCAGCGTAGTTTGTTTTGTTCCTGAAACCTTCCTTATGTTGAAGGGGGCTCGTACAAATGAAGTTTCAGATAAACGTGCAGTCCGCAATGATGTTTTGAAAATTCTGGTAAGATTCATTCTGCCTTCACTCTTTACCGGACTGATCTGGCTCTGGTTATGGCCGCTTTTCTCTGTTTCAAAGGTTGGATTTATTTTATTATTCTTCCTTGCTGCTTCTGCAATTAATGCTCTCTGGCTTTTCTCTGACAAACGTCTTTCAAAATTAGCATTCCTTCGTTCCAACAAGTATGAAAAGGCTCTGGAAGATGAAATGTCTCAGATTAACTTTGAAGGGGATACAAAGGATATTACAAACATTCTTTATAAATCCCTGAACAAATATATGGATATCAGTCACCTTCAGATTCTTGTAGATAATAGTGAAGGGGAACTGCAGACTACCTATTCATCAAATGATAAAAATTACAGCATTTCAGTTGAAAATCCTGTTTTCGAAAAACTTTTGAACGTTAAGCAGCAGGTTGTTTTCAGGGAAAGAGCCTTTACTGAATATACTCTTGCAAATGTTAAATATGACATTATAAAGATTCTGGATCAGAATGACGCAGATGGTCTGATTGTTTTGAATGAAGGCCGTCACGTAATTGGTATGATGATTCTTGGAAAAAAGATTTCAGGCAACCCTTTCTCTGATTACGACTACGAAGTTCTTACACACCTTTACTCTAACTTCTTTGTAATTGGTTACTACATGAAGAATATTGTAAATGAATCCGTAGTAGGAACTGTAAACCGTGAAATCCGTATGTCCGGTCAGATTATTACATCTATCCAGGAAAATATGGATAAGATTAAGAGTTCAAAAATTGATGTTGGCTACAGAATGATTCCTGCCCACAACATTGGTGGTGAATTCATCGATTTGATCCGTTTAAGTGAAAACCGTCATATTTTCATTGTTGGTGCCTTGAACTCCCGTGGTATTGCGGCTTCCATGAACATGGTCATCCTTAAATCCATTATTCGTACCTTCCTTCAGGAAACATCAGACTTTAAGCTGCTTGTAGAAAAAGTAAACAGCTTTATCCGTGAATCTCTTCCTAAGGGAACTTATTTCTCCGGACTTTTTGGATTGATAGATTTTAAAACTGATACAATGTACTACATCAACTGTGGAATTCCTGCACTTTTCCTTTATACAAAAGCGTATAATAACGTAATTGAAATTCAGGGTGAAGGCCGCGTTCTTGGTTTTGCAAAAGATGTAAGCAATCTGGTAAAGGTAAAGAAAACTAAACTGGCAGCCGGTGATATTGTTGTGGCTTCTACAGATGGTCTTTTTGAAACTCAGTCTCTCCGTGGTGACCGCTACGGTAAGGAAAGAGTTCAGAAGGTAATTACAGAAAATACAACTTACGATGCTGACCGCATGACTCAGTTCCAGTATGATTCACTTGCAAAATTTGTTTCTACACAGATTGAAAATGATGTAACTGTCCTTGTTATGAAATACCTGGGAGGTAAATAATGGAAGCCCTTTCAATTATTGAAAAAAAAGGTCCTAACTATATTCTTATGGAACTGACAGGTTCTTTAAATGGATACACTATTGGAGAATTTACTGAAAAAATGTATAATTACATCAAAGAGCAGAATGTTGTTCTTGATTTGAACTCTGTTCTTCAAATTGATTCAGCTGCAATGGGTGTTATCTTTGCTACTATAAATGATTCTGAGGAATATAAAACAAAAGTGTTTATTATGAATCCTTCTGAATCTGCAAGAAAGGCATTTGATAAAACCGGTTTCACTGATGATTTTAATATTATACACTCAGTAACCGAGGTTTCCGATGTTTCTTAAAAAAAATATAATGGCTGCTGCAATTACAGTTTGTTCTGTGTTGGCTTTTGCAGGATGTAAGGAAAAGGCTCCTTCTGCAAATGTATTTAAAGATATTCCGGAAGAGGCAGAAACTCCTGTAAAAGCTGAATTGTCTCTGGTAAACGAAGATTCTGAAACAATTGAATCTGTTCAGGAAAAGGTTAATCCTGAAGTTGAAAGAGCTAAAGTTGTTTATGGAAAAATGTCACCACGCTTTAAGGATGATGTTAAAATTGATGACTGGGAGGCTTTTCTTGCTGACCTTAAGAATGTACTTAATGAAGAAAAAAAGTACCGTCAGGACGATTTGCCCCTCTATTTCTTGATTGATAAAAAGCATACTGTTGGTTCAGATTATGAGCCTAAGGATTTGCTTCTCCTTACTGCAAATGACCACTACAATCTTAATAAAAAGGGCATGTATCTCCGCCCGGATGTAGAAAAAGAACTTCGCAAAATGGCAGATGCCGCATTAAAGGACGGAATCAAACTGCTTGTTTCTTCTACATATCGTTCTTATCAGTATCAGGATAATCTTTTTAACTACTGGGTAAGTGTGGACGGTCTTGCAGAAGCTGAAAGAGAAAGTGCCCGCCCTGGTACTTCACAGCATCAGCTGGGAGTTGCAATTGATTTTGGTTCAATTGATGATTCTTTTGCTGAAACAAAAATGGGTGCCTGGATGTATTCTCATGCAGCTGAATACGGATGGAGCCTTTCTTTCCCAAAGAATTATGAAGATGTTACAGGTTACCGTTGGGAAAGCTGGCATTTCAGATATCTGGGAATTCCTGCTGTTCAGTTCCAGAAAAAGTACTTTAATGATGTTCAGCAGTTTATGCTTGAATTTATTAATGCCTGGAAAGAAGAGGTTGAAAAGGACAATGAACTTGCTGCCCTTCAGCCAGAAATAATGTAATTTTCTTACCTTATACTTAATTATAACCGGTGAAGCTCTTTCAGCTTTGCCGTTTTTTTTTTTTACATAAAAAAGACCTTGGCCAGATGTTTCCTGTCATCGGGTAAAGGTCTTTTTCTATTTTATGGGAATCTTAAAAAAATCAGTTTTTCGAAATGCCCATATGTCTTTTTATTTTACAACAATGTTTACCAGTTTTTCTGGAACAACAATTACTTTTACAATCTGCTTTCCGTCTGTAAACTTTTTAGCACCTTCTGTTTCCAGGGCAAGCTTTTCCAGTTCTTCCTTTGAAGTACCTGGAGCTACCTGGAAGTTAGCACGTACTTTTCCGTTTACGCTTACTACGATGGTTTTTGTATCTTCTTTTGCAAATTCTTCAGAGAATACAGGCCATGGTTCGTAGGCGATTGTTTTGTCATGTCCCAGTTTCTGCCACAGTTCTTCTCCCAGGTGAGGAGCGTATGGAGCGAGCATTTTTACAAAGCCTTCCCAGATTTCTCTTGGAAGTTTTTCCTGCTTTGCTGCTTCATTAATGAAAATCATCATCTGGCTGATTGCAACGTTAAAGTCCAGATTGTTTGTATCTTCACTAACCTTTTTAACAGTCTTTGCATATATCTTTCTCAGTGAAACAAGTTTTTCATCTTCAAGTTTTCCACTGATATCAATATCTTCTACAGGTTTTTCGCTTACTGCCCAGATTTTATCCAGGAAGCGGTTTACACCAATAAGTCCCTGTGTATTCCAAGGCTTTGAAACTGTAAGAGGACCCATGAACATTTCGTACATGCGTACTGAATCAGCACCATAGTTCTGAATCATTTCGTCAGGGTTTACAACATTCTTAAGGGATTTAGACATCTTGGCAACAACTCTTTCAAGCTCTTCACCGTCATCCTTTGCAAAGTACTTGCCGTCTTTTTCTTCAACAGCATCCACTGCTACAAGGGACTTGCTCTTTCTCTGGAAAGCGAAACTTGTAATCATACCCTGGTTGATGAGGCGCTGGAAAGGTTCCTTTGTATGAACTACGCCGCAGTCATAAAGAACCTTGTGCCAGAAGCGGGCGTAAAGCAGGTGAAGAACTGCGTGTTCTGCACCACCAACGTAAAGGTCTACCGGCATCCAGTATTCTTCAGCTTCTTTTGAGCAGAAGGCCTGGCTGTTTTTTGGATCCAGGTAGCGAAGATAGTACCAGCAGGAACCAGCCCACTGAGGCATTGTATTTGTTTCTCTCTTAGCATCTCCGCCGCACTTTGGACACTTACAGTTAACCCATTCTTCAATGCCTGCAAGAGGTGACTCACCGGTACCTGTAGGCTGATATGTTTTAACATTCGGCAGTTCAAGAGGGAGCTGATCTTCCGGAACTGTAACAGTACCGCATTTTGGACAGTGTACTAAAGGAATTGGTTCACCCCAGTAGCGCTGACGGCTGAATACCCAGTCACGGAGTTTATAGTTTACGGCTTTTTTACCGATTTTCTTTTCTTCAAGGAATTCAAGCATCTTTGCGATAGCATCTTTTTTGTTAAGTCCATCCAGGAAGCCTGAATTTACATGAATGCCGTCTTCTGTCCAGGCCTGCTCCTGAACATCAACTTCTGATTTAAGAACTTCAATGATTGGAAGATTAAACTTCTTTGCAAATTCCCAGTCACGTGTGTCGTGTGCAGGAACCGCCATGATTGCACCAGTTCCGTAAGAAATCAAAACGTAGTCTGCAATCCAGATTGGAATGAGTTTTCCGTTTACAGGGTTGATGGCATATGAACCTGAGAATACACCTGTCTTATCTTTAGCAAGGTCAGTTCTTTCAAGGTCAGACTTTTTTGCAGCCTCTTCACGGTATGCGGCAACAGCTTCCTTCTGTTCCAGAGTAGTGATTTTTTCAATAAGAGGATGTTCTGGTGAAACAACCATGTAAGTTGCGCCGAAAAGTGTGTCGCAGCGGGTTGTATAAACTGTAAGCTGTAAATCGCCGGCCTTTCCGTCCTTGTCTGCAACAGTAAAGTTAACTTCTGCACCAACAGATTTACCAATCCAGTTTTTCTGCATCAGTTTTACGCTTTCAGGCCAGTTCAGAGTGTCCAGGTCTTCCAGCAGGCGTTCTGCATAATCTGTAATCTTTAAAATCCACTGACGGATAACTTTATGAGTAACCTGTGCACCACAGCGGTCACAGTGACCTTCTTTTACTTCTTCATTAGCAAGTCCTGTCAGACAACTTGGACACCAGTTGATTGGCGTCTGTGCTTCATAAGCCAGACCCTTTTTGTAGAGCTGGAGGAAAATCCACTGAGTCCACTTGTAGTAATCTGGAGTACATGTACGAATTTCCCTGTCCCAGTCATAACTGAATCCCAGTGCTTTAATCTGCTGGGTAAAGTGATCAATATTCTGGAAAGTTGTTGTTGCAGGATGTGTTCCTGTTTTGATTGCATAGTTTTCAGCAGGAAGACCAAAGGCGTCATATCCCATCGGGTGAAGCACATTGTAGCCCTTCATACGAAGATAGCGGCAATAGATATCAGTTGCGGTATAACCTTCTGGATGTCCTACATGGAGGCCAGCGCCGCTTGGATAAGGGAACATGTCCAGTACATAGCGTCTCTTTTCTTTTGGAAAGGATGGATCTTCGACAGCCTTAAAAGTCTTATTTTCGTCCCAGTATTTCTGCCACTTGGGTTCAATGTTCTTAAATGGATAAGACATATATTTCTCCTTAAAAAACTCCGCGTTAGCGGTCGTGCAGGAGGCACGATACCACCTGACAATTTGATATTGTAAATATGAAGATATTTATAGCATTTTTAAGAGGAATAATAAAGTGAGAAAAGCTTAATTGTCCTTATTTTAGGGCATTCTTCAGCTTGAAGAGTTTAAATCCTTAATGTCTTCGTACCAGCAGAAGCCGCCCTTCCCATTGTTCTTAACGTGGTACATTGCTTTGTCTGCTGCTGCAACAAGAGAAGTTTTGTTTTCTCCGTCACCAGGCCACTGGGCAATTCCTATACTGGCATGGAGGTTGAGGAAAGTATCTCCAATATCGTAAGGTTCATTCATTCTGTTCTGAATTTCCCTGACATAACTTTCAACATGAGCTTTGTCTATATCAGAAATAATTGCAGTAAACTCATCCCCAGCAAGACGGTACATCGTAAAAAAGGAATCACACAGGCTTTGACTACGCCGGGCAAGTTCACAGAGAACCGCATCTCCCTGGTTGTGTCCGTATGTATCGTTAATATTTTTAAAGTTGTCCAGATCAAACATGATGATTGTAAAAGGCTTTTTTTCTTCCATCAGGTTGTTCAGGTTTGCATCAAAAATACTTCTGTTCAGCAGGTTCGTAAGATGGTCGTACTTTGTGGAATGATCAAGCATTTCGTTGAGTTTTGAAATTGAAAGATTTTTCTTATCTTTTCTTCTGTTTTCAATAAAGAGGGGAATCATAATAAGAACGCCCACGGCAGCAAGAATTATAAAAAGATTGCGGACCATAAGCTGATGCTTTTCACCCCAGGTGTAGGTGTGATTGATTATATCTGACTGAGCGGGAATGTCCTGGAAATGAATTCCAAAGCGCTTCATCTGTCCTTCATCAAAAATAAATTTTCTGGGAGTGTTGGACTGAACGCTGAAAAGTTTTTGTGAAGTTCCTAGAACAATCTGTTCTGCAATATCACCGGCCCTGAATCCCATTCTTTCCTGATCAACAATTTCTCCGCCAAGAATTCCGTGGCCCATTAAATATGGCTCTATGGAAAAAACAGGAACTGATGCATTTTCAGAAATTGTTTCCATCAGTTTTTTTACTTCATAGTCATAATCAGAAACAACGTGGTTTCCTGAAACGTAAAGAAGAATGCTGTTTGTATCAAGAGCTGAAATCAGTGAAAGAAAAGCCTCTGGAGAATAGTTTTTTGGATTAAGTTCCTGAAATTTTAAGTCCGGATAATCTGCAACCATGGAATTATAAGCTTTTTTTCTTAAATCATCTTCGCTATTATTATCAATGATTGCAATAACCCGTCTGGCTTTTGGAAAGATTTTTAAGGCTGCATCTATGGTTCCCTTATAGGAAATGGATTCGATAATTCCTGTGATTTTGTAATCCTTTGACACATCAATGGCGGCTGCTACATCGTTTACTCCAAGAAAAACCAGGGATGTATTCTTAAAAAAATCATCTTTGTGTTCTACACCGAAACGGAATGCCGGGTCATCTCCCAGAATAACTGCATCAAAAGGTTTGACATGGGAAAGATAGAATTCCATTTCCGAAGTAAAATTTTCCTTCTGTTCCGGACTGCTGATGATATTTGAATCCATGAACTTGTATTCCAGATCAATGTAGTCTGCAGACAGGGCATCTTCCAGTCCTTTTATCTGTTCCTGCACGTTGTACCAGGAGTAGGAGAATGAACTTAGAAAAAGAATCCTCTTTAGAGATACAGGTGTTGAGGTCTCGGAAAAAAAAGCTCCGAGTATAAAGAGAAATTGTATTATTAATAATGTGATTTTTTTAAATATCTTCATAAACTCATACCCGAAACAATTCTATCATTAAATTTATCTATTTTAAAGTCTAAAACCTCAAATCGAAAAGTCTTTGCAAAAATAAGAAAAAATATGTGTAAAAAATGACAAAATTTTAAATTGAATTGAATATTTTACTCCATTATAATCCCCCAAAGAGAGGAATTATATGTCAATAAATAAAGTATTATTGAAAGCCGCCCCTTGTGCTCTGGATATGGGCGATGGAAGTGAGAGAGGTTTGTACGTTAATCAGGATTATCTGCTTCAGAAGATGAAAAAAGCTCATCGTGGAATTTCACTGATGTATACATATTATCCAAATGATAAAGGCTGGCCGCAGAGAGCCAGTGTAGCTTTTCCTCAGGACGTGCCAAGCGGTGCCTGGAACTATCCATATGAAGATTACTTTCCTTATGAGGGAGGATTGAATGGAAACCGTCAGGGCGAACCTTTTAAGTTTATGAAAGAGATTCGTCAGAGAGGTCAGGACGTTGTTCTTACAATGACTATTGATCCGGAACTTGACGAAGAACATCTTATTGCGGTTGCAAAGGACCTGCGCCCTTACGGAAGACTGCTCCTTAGAATCAATCATGAATGTACCGGCACCTGGTTCTGTTTCAGCCGCCGTTCAACTTATGAAAATGTAGCCGCCTTTTTTGTAAAGTGCTGCAAGGTTTTTCACAAGTACGCTCCTAACGTTAAGCTGATTCTTTGTGCCGGCATGTACGACGAAGCAAGCGGAAAAATTGAAATGGAAGACATTTTCCTTGAAGCATTTAAGGAATGTGATATCTGGTCAGGAGATCAATATCTTGCCCTTCACTGGGGCTGGCCTGTAGATGTTGCAAAAAAGGGAGGTAATTCATTTGCCTGCTATGACTGCGACAAGGTTTATGAAAAAGCAAAGGCCACTCTTCACAGACTGAGAGAGATTACCGGTCAGGACAAGCCTATGGTTCTTTCTGAATTGAATGCAGACGGCGATGTAACCGGTCCTTACGGTCAGGCTGAAATCATGGAACATTTTATGCAGCGCCTGATTGAAGATGATGAAAAGTGGCTGTCAGCATTTACAATGTACCAGTTCAGGGATGACGGACGTCTTGGTCTGGAAATTACAGATCCTAACAATTCAGACGTAGGAATTGAACAGCCTCTTCTTGCTGCATACAGAAATATGTTCCACAAGGATTTCTTCTCTCAGAAGATTGAAAATGCAGGCTCTGTAGAACTTCCTGCTAAACTCCGCTGGTCAAATTCGGAAGATGCAGAAGGTGTTCAGATTCCTCTTCACCTTGAAAAGAATCCGCATTTTGCAGAAGTTTATTTTGACAAAGATTTAGTTGATTTGAATTTAATCCTTCAGCTGGGATCTTATACTTTCTATAAGGCTCCTGGAGTTAAGTGCGTAGATTTAATGAGTTATTTCTTTGACAATCCTGTAAAAAATTCAGTAGATATGAATTTGAATATTTTTGCTCCTCCTGCTGATGGCTTAAATCATCCTGAAAACGGAAAGCCTGGAGAAGATTCTCCGGACGGTGACTGGCTCTACAATTCTTATACTGTACTTCCAAAACTTCCGGAAATCCGTATAGAGACAGAACCTGTTCAGATGATTAAAAACTGGTAAAACTGAAAATCTTCCATATAATATGTGTAAACGGTCCTTTCTTACAGGGGCCGTTTTTTATTTTTAGGTGGAAGTATTGAAAGTTGCATGTTAAAATCTGAGGTATGGAAAGATTTGTCAAAAAAGTAATTCTTATTATTACAATCAGTCTCTGTACAGCACTGATTTTTGCTGCTCCTAAACAGAAGGGAGACAGATGGGTCTGTGCACAGAATGTACAGCTTAAGGAGAAGGCTTCAGTAGGTTCCTCAAAAGTTGCAGTCTTAAAATATGGAGATCAGGTAACTATTATTGAAGATAAACAAAAATGGATTATGGTTTCTTTAAAGTCTGACTCTAGTGTTAAAGGATGGCTTCCTGCAACTGCTTTAACAGATCATAGAATCGCTTCTGGCGCCAGTAATTCTTCTGCGGATGCAAAAGAAATTGCTCTGGCCGGAAAAGGTTTTAACACAACTGTAGAAGAGGTTTTTGCGGCCGGATTTAATACTGATTATTCTGATGTAGATTTTACGGAAAAGCAGACCGTTTCTTATGAAAGCAATCTTGATTTCATGAGGGAAGGGGGACTTACAGTAGAGGAGGAAAAGGAATGAAAAGAATCAGATTTGCATTAGCTTTATTCCTTTCCCTCTTTGCAGTTTTTGCTTCTTATTCATATGGGTTTGGAGATTTGATGAATGATATGATAAAGGACGGCAAAAATGGCAGTGAAGAAGAAAAGGCAAATATGGATGCCCTTGAATCAGTTATAAAAGTTGTAACTGAAATTGAACCTGAAGATGAATACTTTATTGGCCGTACCGTTGCTGCTACAATTACTGCCCAGTATCCTGTTTATAAAAAAGCACCAAAGGCAACCCTTTACCTGAACAGAATCTGCGCAGCCCTTACAATGAATTCTGAACAGCCTTATTTGTACAATGGGTATCATGTAGCAATAATTGATACTGATGAGATTAATGCAATGGCAACTCCAGGGGGCCACATTTTTGTAAGTCGTGGTTTGATTAAGGCCTGCGATTCGGAAGATGCCCTTGCTGCTGTACTTGCTCACGAGATTGGGCATATTCAGCTTAAGCACAATATTAATGCAATTAAAACTAACCGTGTAACTGATGCTGCTGGTAAAATCGGAAAGGCAACCCTGCTTGAAGAAAAAAATAAAAACAGTGACCTTGTAAAAATTGAAAGAGTTCTGGAAAAATCCGGAGTTGATGTTGCAAAAGTAGAAGGCCAGGCAATGGAGCTTTATGACAATGCCAGCACTGCCGCCAATACTCTTGTAAACTCAGGTTATTCTCAGAGTCAGGAATTTAAGGCAGATGAAACTGCATTAAACCTTATGGTCGCTGCCGGCTACGATCCTAATGCCATGGTGGATATGTTAAATCTTATATCCGGAAATACAGAAACCGGAGGATGGAATTCAACACATCCAAAACCACAGGACCGTATTAAAAAGGTTAATGCAAAACTTAAAAAACTGAATAAAACTTATACCTTCACCGGCAAAGAAGAAAGAAAGGCCCGCTTCCAGACTAATACTGCAGAGTTACAGTAAGGGGCTAAGTCTGACTGAAACAGGATTTATATGAAGAGAGAAAAAGTTATAATGCTCAGGGCATTTATTATTGCCGCTGCAAGTTTTGTCCTGAGTACAATTTTGTCCTTTACAGGAATACTGGATTATTTTGAAAATAAGACTTATGACCAGAGAATGATTTTTTCTTCCAGATATAAGTCCCCTGCCAGTGACATTTATTTTATTGGAGTTGATCAGAATTCAATCGACTGGGCCAGTAACGAGTATGGATGGAGCTGGCCCTGGCCAAGAGAAGCCTATGGAAGGATGATAGACTTTTTTTCTCAGGGGAATGCAGCTTCCATAACTTTTGATATTCTTTATACAGAGCCTTCTGTTTATGGAGAAGAGGATGATTTAAAACTTGCCCTTGCTGAAAAGAATTCAGGCCGGGTAATTCAGACTCTGTTTGTTTCAAGTGATAAAGACGGAAATAAAAGTGCCCAGTTCCCAGTCCCTCCTGTTCGTGAAAATGCTGCCCTCATTGGAAATATTACAAGTGTAATGGATGATGATGACATTATCCGCAGGGCATATCTTGAATATGAATATGAGGGAAAAACATATCCTTCCCTGGGAACCGCATCCCTTTACCTCACCGGACAGGCAGATTTTTCCAGAGTTCCCCGTCTTAAAGATGGAACTGTCCTTCTCCGTTATCAAAAATCAATTGACGATTATCATCCCTACTGGGCAATGGATATTTTCAAAAGCATTGATCAGTACAAAATTTATAAGGAAGCCGAATCAAATGGAGCCTCTTCAGAAGAACTTGAAGCTCTTGAACCGATGTACTGGCCTGAAGATTTTGAAGACGAATTTGTTTTTGTAGCATATTATGCACCGGGACTTTTTGATATTTGTTCAACTCCTGTTTCTCAGGTTTTTCCTGGGGTAGGGGTACATATCACTGTTCTTGATAATTATCTGACAGATAATTTCATGCATAAAGCTCCTTCAATCCTCATGATTCTGTGGATTTTTGCAGCTGCCCTTTACGGGGCCTTTGGGGTTTCTTTTGCCTCAAGCCGTAAAAACCAGAATATTCAGCTTCCTCTCATGGTTGCAGCTTTTCTATCAGGATTGATTCTTTGTATTGGACTCCCTTACCTCTTATTTATATTCAATTTCTGGATTTATATTATTGGTCCTTTTATTGCCTTCCTTACTTCTTTTATTGTAAGTGTAATTATCAGTTTTGCAGCGGAAGGAAAACAAAAGCGTTTTATTAAAACAGCCTTCAGTCAGTGTCTTTCAAAAGATGTTGTTAATCAGATTATAAATGATCCGGCCTCTTTTACTCTTGGCGGAAAAAAATTCCAGATGACTGCTATCTTTACTGATATACAAAAGTTTTCTTCTTTCAGTGAACTTTTGACTGCAGGACAACTGGGACAGCTGCTTAACTATTATCTTACCCGCATGTCAGAAATTATCATTGAAGAATACGGAACTGTAGACAAGTACGAAGGTGATGCAATTGTTGCCATGGTTGGTGCTCCTGTGGAAATGGAGGATCACGCAGTCCGGGCCTGTACTGCTGCTGTAAAAATGAAACGGGCAGAAATAAAGATGAATGAAGAGATTGTTAAATGCGCTTCCCTGCAGAAAAATGCTTCAATGGATATTGAATTATATGAAGCTTTCAGAATTATGGTGGAAAACAAAAAAACAATCTTTACCAGAATAGGAATAAATTCCGGTGAAATGATTGCCGGTTACTTTGGTTCTGAAAATAAAAAAAATTACACAATGATGGGAAATAATGTAAATCTTGCATCCCGTCTGGAAGGTGTAAACAAACAGTATCATACAAATGGAATTTTAATAAGTGAAGCAAGCCGCAATCTTCTTGGAGAGCTTTTTATTCTCCGCAGCCTGGATAAAGTAAGGGTTGTAAATGTAAATACACCAATCCGCCTGTATGAACTTATTGAAGAAACTTCCTCTGCTTCAGAAGAAATGAAAGACTATGTTCTTAACTGGGAATCCTTCATGGAAAAATTTGAAGAAGGTGATTATTCTCAGGCCCTTGAAAAATTAAATGACCTTATGAAAAAGAAGTTGTATGCTGACGGTAAAAAAGATGATGTAGCGTGCTACTACAAACATCTGCTGGAAAATTACTTTATAAAAGGTAAGTATCCTGTGGAAAATGATAATGAAGGCGTTGTTTTTAATCCTCAGGACAAAGTTTTTACTCTGCTTCAAAAATAAAATTTTCTGCCATAATAATGCGTTATTATGCAAAATATTTATTGATGATTTAGAAAATTATAATTATCATTTAAAACATGTCTAATTTATCGAAAATGATGAAGGGGCTTGAGACCAGATACAAGGTCTATTCCCTCTTAAGTCCAGTTACAATGATTGGTGAAGTTGTAATGGAAACTCTTATTCCTCTCATGATGGCTCATATCATTGATGATGGAATTGCCAATAAAGACCTCAAGTATGTAATAATTGCAGGCCTTATAATGGTAGGAATGGCCATTATTTCCCTCCTTTGCGGTTTTGGAGGAGGAAGATTTTCTGCTGTTGCTTCCCAGGGGTTTTCAAGAAATTTAAGGCGGAATCTTTTTGCAAAGGTTCAGTCTTTTTCTTTTGGAAATGTAGATCACTTTTCAACTTCATCACTGGTAACCCGTTTAACAACAGATGTAACTAATGTACAGAACACTTATCAGATGATTATCCGCATGTGCATCAGGGCACCTTTTATGTTAATAAGTGGTGTTGTTCTTGCTGTAATCATTAACAAAAGACTTTCAATAATTTTCCTTGTTGCAATTCCAGTCCTTGTAATTGTACTTGCAGTTCTTTCTGCAATTGCCTATCCCCGCTTTCAGAGAATGCTGGGCCAGTACGATAAAATGAACAATACTGTTCAGGAAAATCTTATTGGGGTAAGGGTTGTAAAATCTTTTGTAAGGGAAAAATACGAAAACAGCAAATTTGAAAATGCAGCTGACACTCTCAGAAAGATGCAGGTAAAGGCTGAAAAACTGGTTATCTTCATCATGCCTGTAATGCAGATTGTTGTATATTTTGCAATGATTGCTGCCTTATGGTTTGGTGGAAAAATGATTACCGTGGGAGACATGCAGTCTGGTGAACTTATCAGCTTCCTTTCCTATATCGGACAGGTTCTTATGAGCCTGATGATGGTTTCAATGGTCTTTATTATGCTGGTTCTTTCAAAAGCAAGTATTTCCAGAATTATAGAAGTTCTTGATGAAGAGCCTGAAATAAAAAATCCTGACTCTCCTGACGGGGGACTGACAGAAGTTAAAGACGGAAGCATTGATTTTGAAAACGTAAGCTTCTCTTACGTTAAAGACAAAAATAATGTTGTCCTGGAAAATATTAATTTCCACATTGATTCAGGTTCTGTTGTGGGAATTATTGGTGGAACCGGTTCTTCAAAATCAACACTGGTGAGCCTTATTCCACGTTTGTATGATGTTCTGGAAGGCAGTGTAAAAGTTGGCGGACAGAATGTTAAAAACTATAACCTGGTAAGTCTTCGTGACAATGTTGCCATGGTTCTTCAAAAGAATGTTTTGTTCAGTGGAAGCGTAAAGGACAATCTTCGCTGGGGAAATTTAAATGCAAGCGACGAAGAAATGATTGAGGCCTGTAAAGCGGCTGATGCAGATGAATTTGTAAAAAATCTTCCACAGGGATATGACACCCACATTGAGTAGGGAGGATCAAATGTTTCCGGTGGACAGAAACAGCGTCTTTGTATTGCCCGTGCTCTTTTAAAGAAACCAAAGATTCTTATCCTTGATGATTCTACATCCGCAGTTGATACGGCAACAGATTCAAGAATCAGGACGGCTTTACGTTCATCCCTTCCTGAAACAACAAAAATCATCATTGCCCAGAGAATTAATTCTGTTCAGGATGCGGATATTATTTTTGTTATGGATAATGGAAAAATCAATGGCTTTGGAACACATAAAGAACTTCTGGCAAACAATGAAATCTACCGCGAAGTTTATGACTCTCAGCAGTCTGAAAATTAGGAGGAATTGTCATGCCGGGACCAAATAGAAACGCAGACAGAATGAAAGCAAAAGGCAAGCCAAAAAATACTGGTAAAACAATTGGCCGCCTGCTTAAATATATGCTCAGATACTGGCCAGCCCTTATTATTGTGCTGCTGGCAGTTGTCTTTAGTGCAGGAACACAGGTGCTGGGAGATTCAATGCTCAGACCTGCGATCGATGATTACATCATTCCTTTACTGAATAAAGTGACCAGCGAAAATGTCAGTCTTACCGCAAAGGATTTTCTTCCTTTCCTCATTTTCCTTGGTAAAATTGCAGGAATATTTCTTGCAGGAGCCTTATGTACCTGGATTAACCTCAGGCTCATGCTCTTAATTTCTACAAGGACTCTTTTCCGCATAAGAAAGGACGTTTTTAATCATCTGGAAACTCTTCCTTTACGTTACTTTGACAATCACACTCACGGAGAACTTATGTCTTTGTTTACAAACGACATTGATACTCTCAGAGATATGATGAGTCAAACTGTTCCACAGCTCCTCTCTTCAATAATTACAGTTGCGGCTGTTTTTGTAATGATGCTGATTGTAAGCCCTCTGCTTACAGGTATTGTCATTGTGTGTATATTTCTGATGATGGCCTTTGCTGCTTTTGTAGGTAAGAAGTCAGCAGTTGCCTTCCGGGAAAATCAAAAAAATATTGCTAAGGTAAACGGCTATATTGAAGAAATGATGGAAGGACAGAAGGTTGTAAAAGTCTTTAATCATGAAGGTGTATGCACTGAAGAATTCAATGTAATTAATGATGAGTTGTGTAAAGCCGGTACAAGGGCAAATTCATATGCCAATATTCTTATGCCTATTATGAATAACATGAGTCACATTCAATATGCCTGTGTTGCAATTGCAGGAGCGGTTCTTGTAATCAGCCGTGGAATGACTCTTGGTTCAATTGCCGCTTTCCTTCAGTATACAAGAAGTTTCAGCCGTCCAATTACACAGATGAGCCAGCAGATAAACTCTGTACTTAATGCTCTTGCAGGTGCTGAAAGAATTTTTGCAGTAATCGATGAAAAGGCAGAAATTGATGATGGAACAATTCATCTTGTTAACGCAACAGAAACAGCTCCTTCTTCAAGTGCAGACGGAAAAGTACATCTGGTTCAGACTTTTGCAAATACTGGTGAATGGGCCTGGAAACTGCCGGCAGATCTTGCTCTTTCAATTGACAAGGCCGATTATGTTGAAGAAAGTTATTCTGCAGATGAAAACAGTAAACTTATAAAGCTTCGGGGGGATGTGGATTTTCAGAATGTTTCATTCAGCTATGTGCCTGAAAAAGAAATTCTCCATGGCATCTCCTTACATGCAAGGCCTGGTCAGAAGATTGCCCTTGTAGGTTCTACAGGTTCGGGAAAAACTACAATCACAAATCTTCTTACCCGTTTTTACGATATTGAAGAGGAACAAGGTTCAATTACTTTTGATGGAATTCCCCTTAAGAAAATCTGCAAAAGTGATTTGAGGAAATCTCTTGGAATGGTTCTCCAGGATACTCATCTCTTTACAGGAACAATCCGTGATAACATCAAGTACGGTAATCTGGAAGCTTCAGAAGCTCAGGTTATTGCGGCTGCAAAACTTGCCAATGCGGATCATTTTATCCGTCACCTGGAACACGGCTACGACACTGTAATTACTGGAGACGGAGGAAATCTTTCTCAGGGACAGCGTCAGCTTCTTGCCATTGCCAGGGCAGCCGTTGCAGATCCTCCTGTACTGATTCTGGATGAAGCAACATCTTCAATTGATACTCGTACAGAAAAACTGATTGAAAAAGGAATGGATCGTCTTATGGAAGGAAGAACTGTGTTTGTAATTGCCCACCGTCTTTCAACTGTAAGAAACTCTGACGAAATCATTGTTCTTGAAAAGGGCAATATAATCGAAAGGGGAAATCACAACGATCTGATGAAGAAAGAAGGCCGGTATTACAAATTATACACCGGCGCCTTCGAGTTAACATAATTCCTGATTTAATCCCAGAGGCAGGAAGTCTCCAGAATTTTTGCAAAGGCTTCCAGCCCCTCTTTGTCTTCCAGGGTAAAGTGATTTAATTCCGGACTGTCTATGTCCATAACTCCAGTCACTTTACCTTCCTGATTGTGAAGGGGAATTACGATTTCTGAATTTGATGCAGAATCGCAGGCAATGTGTCCCTTGAACTGGTGCACATCTGCCACAAGCTGAGTTTTATCTTCTGCCGCTGCCGTTCCACACACACCTTTTCCCGGAGCAATACGGATGCAGGCTGGTTTACCCTGGAATGGTCCCAGAAGCAGATAGCCTTCTTTTTCCATTGTATAAAATCCTGCCCAGTTTAATCCTTCAAGATTCTGCCATAGAAGGGAAGAGGCATTTGCCAGATTAGGTACCCAGTGTTTTTCATATTCAACCATTGAAGCCAGTTGTTTACATAAAGAAGAATATTTTTCAGTCATAGTTCTTTCCTTTGTTTTTAATTGATTTTAATCTTTGTGAAATACTACCATTTAATTGTTCACAAGGTAAATCTTTTTTTTCAGAACCTTTAAATATGAAAAAATCCCCAGAATTCCCACTAGAATGTAAGTGAAAAAAACAATATAATCATTTCCTAAGTATATTTTTAGAGAGGTCTTTTTATGAAAGCTATTGAACTTGAAAAAGCTTACAATCCAAAAGAATTCGAAGACAGAATCTACCAGCAGTGGGTAGATGAAAAGTGCTTCAAACCAGCATCAGATCCAGAATCGCCGCTGCACCAGTCTTATCTTGAAAAGTCTAAAAATAAGGTCGTCTCTAAATATACTGTGGTTATTCCTCCTCCAAACGTAACAGGTGTCCTTCACATGGGACACGGTCTTAACAATACTCTTCAGGATATTGTTGTCCGCTATCACCGTATGAACGGGGACAATACTTTATGGCTCACAGGAACTGACCACGCAGGTATTGCAACACAGAACGTTGTAGAACGCCAGCTTAAGAAAGAAGGTCTTAGCCGCAATGATCTGGGCCGTGAAAAATTTATTGAGCGCACATGGAAAGTTAAGGAAGATCATCACAATATAATCGTAAAACAGCAGAAAAAACTTGGCAACTCAACTGACTGGGACAGGGAACGCTTTACTTATGATGAAGGTCTGTCTGCAGCTGTTCGTGATGTTTTCGTAACTTTGTATGAACGTGGACTGATGTACAGGGGAAAACGTCTTGTAAACTGGTGTCCCCGCTGTGGTACTGCCCTTGCTGATGATGAAGTAGACCATGAGGATACCCAGGGTGCAATGTATCACCTTTATTATGAATATGCTGATGGAAGCGGAAAGATTGAAGTTGCTACAACCCGTCCGGAAACTTTCTTTGGCGATACTGCAGTTGCCGTTAATCCAAAAGATGATCGTTACAAGGCAATAGTTGGTAAAAAACTTAAGCTGCCTCTTACAGGAAAGGAAATTCCTATCATTGCAGATGATTATGTTGATATGGAATTCGGAACCGGTATGGTAAAGATTACTCCTGCTCATGACCCTAACGACTGGGAAGTTGGTAAGCGTCACAATCTTGAAGTAATCAACCTTCTTACTCCTGATGGAAGACTTAACGAAAATGTTCCTGAAAAATATCAGGGACTTAAGCCTGAAGCTGCACGTAAACTTGTAATTGAAGATTTGACTGAAGCAGGTCTCTTTAAGGGTGAAGAAAAAATGGTTCACTCTGTAGGACACTGTTACCGCTGTAAAACTGTAGTTGAACCTTATTTAAGTAATCAGTGGTTTGTTAAAATGAAGCCAATGGCAGATAAGGCTCTTGCTGCCTGGAAGAATGGTGAAATTAAATTCTTCCCTCAGAAGTGGGAAAATACTTACGAGCAGTGGCTGGTTAATATCCGCGACTGGTGTGTAAGCCGTCAGATCTGGTGGGGACACAGAATTCCTGTATGGTACTGCCAGAAGTGTGGTGAAGTTATTGTAAGCCGCACTGATCCTGAAAAATGTCCAAAATGCGGCTGTGGTGCTGCTGATCTTGAGCAGGACCCTGACGTACTGGATACATGGTTCTCTTCATGGCTATGGCCTTTCTCTACATTCGGCTGGCCTGAGAATACACCGGACCTGGCTCAGTTCTATCCTACAACTGCACTTGTAACTGCTTACGACATTATCTTCTTCTGGGTTGCAAGAATGATTATGGCAGGCCTTGAGTTTACAGGAAAAGTTCCTTTCCATGACATTTACATGCATGGTCTTGTTCGCGATAAGCAGGGCCGCAAAATGTCCAAGTCTCTTGGAAACGGAATTGACCCTCTGGATATTATTGATGAATTTGGTTCAGATGCCCTTAAATATACACTGGCCTTTATGTGTGCTCAGGGACAGGATGTTCTGGTTGACAAGGATTCCTTTAAGATGGGAAGTAAATTCTGTAACAAAGTATGGAATGCAAGCCGCTACATTTTAGGAAATCTTGAAGGAAGAACTTTAATTCCTGTAAAGGATTCTGACCTGACAGAAATTGACCGCTGGATTTACACAAGACTGAACAGGGCTGTTACAAATGCCCGCTCTGCCTTTGAAGGATATCGTTATAATGACGGTGCTTCAGCTCTTTACGAATTCTTCTGGAATGATTTCTGTGACTGGTATGTTGAAGCAACAAAGCTCAGTTTCTGGCATGGAGATGATCAGGAAAAAGACAGGACCGTATCTGTTCTTCTCAACGTACTTGAAGAAAGCTTAAGACTTCTTCATCCATATCTTCCATTTGTTACTGAAGAGATTTACTCAAAGCTTCCTCTTAAGGAAATTATTGAAAACCGTAAGAAGGCTTCAGGTAATGTTATTATTGCTTCTGAACTTTATGAAGGTCTTTTGATAAATGCTCCTTATCCTCTGGTAAAAGCAGAAAGAGACAATCCTGAAATTACAACAAGATTTGAAGTACTTAAGGATTTAATCGGTAAGGTTCGCGCTCTTCGTGTAGAATGTGGAATTGATCCTGCTGAAAAGATAAACATTGCTCTCCTTATTACAAAGGGTAGCCCTGCAGAAGTATGCAACGAAAAGGTTGATATGATTTCTCTCCTTGCTGGTGTTAAGGCTGTGGATTTTGTTCAGGCTAAACCTGCATCTTCAATCGGAACCGTTGGTAATGGCTTTGAAGCCTTTATTCTTGTTGATGAAAATATTAACAAGGAAAAACTCCTGGAGCGCTTTAACAAAACTCTGGAAACTGAAAAGGGTTATGCTTCCCGCAGCCAGAACAAGTTAAACGGCAACTTTGCTCAGCACGCACCTGCTGAACTGGTTGAAAAGGAAAAGGAAATCCTTCAGGAAAGCTTAAACAAGATTGAAAAAATCGAAGGCTACATTGCAAGCTTAAAGAACTAGTGTTTACACAAGCATGTCGTGGTATAATTTACTGCGACGTGCTTTTATTTTTATATGGAGAACAGTCTATGGCATCTAAACAGCGTTATGAAATGAGAACCGATAAGCCTAACAATATGGACAATCAGTCTATGAAGCAGCTTGCAGATATGCGCCTTGCTCCTTACATGCAGCTGGCTGCCGGATTGATAGGTAAGGCTCGTCATGCGGGAGGAAATATGTTCCGTCATCAGATGGACACTCTTGCCATTCTCATTGACTATGGATACATTGATTCTGTTCTTCTTAAGGCCAGTGTTTGTCACGATACTGTTGAAGATATTCCCGGTTTTGATACTAATCTGATTATAAATGCTGATGAAGATGGTCCTGAAGTGCTTAAGCTTGTTATGGAAGTTACCCGCCGGGATGATGAAGATAAGAGGGCTTTTCTTCACCGCATCCTGGATTCCGGCAGTCAGAAAGCTAAAATCCTTAAATGCGCAGACCGTATTTCAAATATGATTTCCCTGGGATTTGTAACTGATCCAAAATTCATTGAACGCTATTGTGATGAAACAGAATACTTTATTCTCCCAATGGCAATTGAAGTTGATTTTAATATGTATCAGGAATTAATCAACTTAATTATTACCCGCCGCCGCTATCTGGAAGATGGTGGATATTTTGATTCACGCACAAAAGCTTCAACTCCTCCAGTTCATCATGATGATTCCGGTCGTAAAAATTGAAAATAAATTCAGCTTCCGAATACTATAAAAAACGTTTTGGCACCAAGGTTTACCGTCTTAGCCTTTCTGCCGCTTCCACCTGTCCTAATCGAGACGGAAAAGTTTCCTTTGGGGGCTGCACTTTTTGTTCCCAGGGAGGATCTGGGGATTTTGCAGAAACTGATGAGGATGTACTCCTTCAGATAGAAAAGGCAAAAAGCCGGGTAGATGCCAAGTTTCCGTCAAAAATCAAATCACAGGATAGAAAATATATTGCCTACTTCCAGTCCTTTACAAATACATACGGCCCTTTAGATAAACTGGAAAAAATCTTTACAACTGCTGCTTCACAGAAAGAAATCTGTGCCCTTTCCATAGGAACCAGGCCTGACTGTCTTGGTCCAGAAGTTCTGGAAATGCTGAAAAAGGTAAATTCCATCAAACCTGTAACTGTAGAACTGGGCCTTCAGACAATTCATCAGAAAACTGCAGATGCTGTTAACCGTGGCTATGATCTGAAAGTATTTGAAAAAGCGTACAAGGATTTGAAGAATATTAATATAGAAGTAATTGTTCATGTAATTCTTGGACTGCCGGGGGAGGGGGAAAAAGAGATGCTGGAAACAATTTCTTATCTTTCTCATTTAAGGCCTGTACTGGACGGGATTAAAATTCAGCTTCTGCAAGTTCTGGAAGGAACAGCTATGGGAGAAGAGTTTAAGAAAAATCCTTTTAAGATTTACTCTATGGAAGAATACTGCAGTCTGGTAATCAAGTGCCTGAAACTCCTCCCTCCAGAAACTGTAATCCACAGAATGACAGGGGATGGACCAAAACGGATTCTTATAGAGCCTGCCTGGAGCGGAGATAAAAAAAGGGTCCTTAATTATCTTAATAAGCTGATTGCCCGGAGCTGATTTTAATCTTTTTTTTGACCATTGAAAGCAGCCGGTAAAAGGCAAAGCTTTTTTTGTTGTTGAATATTTGGTGTAAATTCATTAAATTGTTATTATAAAATTCTTTTTTAAGGAGATTTAATCCATGGCAGTTAGAGTTGCTATTAATGGTTTTGGCCGTATTGGTCGTTTGGCATTCCGTCAGATGTTCGAAGCTGATGGTTATGAAGTTGTTGCAATCAACGATTTGACAAGCCCAAAGATGCTTGCTCACCTTTTGAAGTATGATACAGCACAGGGTGGTTTCATGGGCCGCATCGGTGAAGGTAAGCACACTGTAGAATCTACAGACGAT
>JAEEGH010005473.1_pt1 | contig 31842 bp, 25 predicted proteins | sample 9134181 | NCBI WGS metagenome assembly JAEEGH01 (sample SAMN16246544, study PRJNA631951) | gut metagenome | biome: gut microbiome; feature: rumen; material: DP-attached | host: Bos | place: Iran: Karaj | collected 2018-10
CTGCTGAATCAGTCTCTCCGTACGCGTATCGATGGAGGACGTCGCTTCGTCCAGGATCAGCACGGGCGGGTCCGCGACCGCGGCGCGGGCGATGGCCAGAAGCTGACGCTCACCCTGCGACAGGTTGCCGCCATCGGCGTCCAGGACGGTATCGTAGCCGTTCGGCAGACGGCGGATGAACGCATCGGCATGGACCAGCCGGGCGGCGTCCCGGCATTCCTCGTCCGTGGCGTCCAGGCGGCCGTAGCGGATGTTGTCGAGGACCGAGCCGCTGAACAGCTTCGTCTCCTGGAGGACGATCCCGAGGGAACGGCGCAGGTCGGCCTTCTTGATGCCCGCGACGCTGAAACCGTCGTAGGTGATCGTTCCGTCCTGTATCTCGTAGAAACGGTTGATCAGGTTCGTGATCGTCGTCTTGCCGGCACCGGTACCGCCCACAAAGGCGATTTTCTGGCCGGGATAGGCTGTCAGCGTAATGTCGTAAAGCACCTGTTTCTCAGGTACATAGCTAAAGTCCACATCCTTGAGTTCCACCAGTCCCTCAAGCTTCCGGAGCGCACCGTCCATTTCTTTCCAGGACCACTTGCCCTCGCCTTCCTTCTCCAGGGTGACGGAGCCTTCATCGACCTCGGAGACCTCGTCCAGAACCGCATAGACGCGGTCACTGCCCGCCGTAGCCATCACGAGGCTGTTGATTTCGTTCGATATCTGCGTGACGGGCCGGGTGAAGTTGCGCTGCAGCGTCAGGAAAGACACCAGCGTACCCAGTGTGAGGGCGGCGCCGTCCAGGCCATTCAAATACCAGTGCGAGGCACCGGCCAGGGCGATGACAGAACCCACGATTGCCAGCAGCACGTACATGAAGTTGCCGATGTTGGAATTGATCGGCATGATGATGTTGCCGATCTTGTGGGCGTTGTACACGCTGGAGCGGAGTTCCTCGTTCAGGCCGGCGAAATCCGCCAGCGCCTTCTTCTCGTGGCAGTAGACTTTCACGACCTTCTGCCCGGAGACCATCTCCTCGATGAAGCCGTTCACCCGGCCCAGGTTCCGCTGGCGCTCCACGAAATACTTCTTGGACACTTTTCCCAGGCCCGTCGTCACCTTGTACATCAGGAAGGCCATCGCCACGGCCACCAGCGTGAGCGGCAGGCTCAGCACCAGCATGCTCACGAAGGTCGCCAGGATGGTCACCACCGACCGGAACAGGCTCGGGATGCTGTTCCCGATCACCTGCCGGAGAGTGTCCACGTCGTTGGTGTACACGGACATGATGTCACCGTGCGAGTGGTTGTCGAAGTACTTGAGGGGCAGCGTCTCCATGTGGGAGAACAGGTTCTTGCGGATGCGGAGCATCGTCCCCTGCCCCACGTGGATCATGATGAGCGACTGCGCATAGCCGGCGAGGATGCCCACGAGGAGGATGGCGCCCAGCTTCACCAGGGCGACGGCGAGCGGCGCGTAATCCGGCGCCGCGGCGGCCGTCATCGGCATGATGTAGTCGTCGATGAGGGTCCGGGTGAACAGGGACGACGCGAGCGAGGTGACGGACGACACGATGATGCACAGGGTCACCACGATGAAGTTCACCTTGTAGTTCTTGAAGATGAACTTGAACAGGCGGAACACCGTTGAATCCTTCTTGAGGTCCTTGAGGGTGGCGCCGGCCCGAGGCCCGCGGTCCTGTCCGGGGTGTTGGTTGAATCCGGGTGGCATAGGCTAGGCTTGGGGTTCGTCGAAATCGCCCGAGCCGCCGCTCGTCTGCATTTCGTAGATTTCGGAATAGATGTCACAGGTGCGCAGGAGGTTCTCGTGCGTGTCGAACGCGGCCACGCGGCCGTTGTCCATCACCACGATGCGGTCGGCCTCCTGGATGGAGAGGATGCGCTGGGAGATGATGACCTTCGTCGTGCCCGGGATGCGGGCGTTGAAGGTCGCGCGGATGGCGGCGTCGGTCGCCGTGTCGACGGCCGAGGTGGAGTCGTCCAGCACCAGCACCTTCGGGTGCTTCAGCAGGGCCCGGGCGATGCACAGGCGCTGCCGCTGGCCGCCGGAAACGTTGGTGCCGCCCTGGTCGATGACCGTGTCGTACCGGTCGGGGAAGCTCTCGATGAACTCGTCCGCGCAGGCCTGCCGGCACGCCTCCCGGCATTCTTCCAGGGTGGCGTCCTCCTTGCCCCAGCGGAGGTTGTCGAGGATGGTCCCGGAGAACAGGGTGCTCTTCTGCAGGACCATCGCGACCTCGTCGCGGAGGACCTGCATGGCATATTTCCGGACATCGATGCCGCCCACCTCCACGGAGCCCTCGGACACGTCGTACAGGCGGGCCATCAGGTTCACGAGGGAGGATTTACCGCTGCCGGTACCGCCGATGATGCCGATGGTCTCGCCGGCGCGGATGTGCAGGTCGATGTCTTCCAGGGCGTAGTCGCCGCCCTGCTTGTAGGAGAAGTAGACGTGGTGGAAGTCGATGCGGCCGTCGGGGACTTCCGTCACCGGCTCGGCGGGATCGGCCATGTCGGGTTCCTCGTCGATCACTTCCGCGATGCGGGCCGCGCTGGCCGCGCTCTGGGTGAGCTGGACGAAGATCATGGACAGCATCATCAGCGAGGTGAGGACCGTCATGATGTAGCTGAACAGCGAGGTCAGCTGGCCGGTGGTGAGGCTTCCCTCCACGATGTAATGCGCGCCCCACCAGCTGAGGGCGATGATGCAGGCGTTGACGATAAGGTTCATCACCGGGCCGTTCAGGGCCATCAGCGTCTCCGCCTTCACATTCATGGTATAGAGACCGAGGGCCGCCTTGTCGAACTTGGACATCTCGTGGTCCTCGCGCACGAAGGCCTTCACCACGCGGATGGCATCGACATTCTCCTGCACCACGCCGTTCACGGCGTCCACCTTGAGGAGGATCTGCTTGAAGAGCTTCGCGGCGCGGGTGATCAGCACGGCCAGGAAAACGCTCAGGACGACCATGGCGACCAGGAAGATGATGCTCAGCTTCTTATGGATCAGGAAACACATGCCGAGCGCCGAAATCATGTTCAGCGGCGCGCGGAACGAGACCCGGAGCAGCATCTGGAACGCGCCCTGGATGCTGGACACGTCCGTGGTCATCCGCGTGACGAGGCCGGCCGTGGAGAACTTGTCGATATCGGAAAAGGAGAAGCGCTGGATGTTCTCATACATCGCCAGGCGGAGGTTCGCCGCGAGGCCGGTGCTGCTGTAGGCGGCGAACCGGCCGGCGAGGACGCCGAACAGGAGGCTCAGGCAGGCGATGCCGATCATCATCGCCCCGTACCGGTACACGTCCGGCAGGCTCCCCGCGCCGATGCCCTTGTCGATGATGGACGCCGTCACATACGGGATCAGCACGCCCATGATCACCTCCAGGGCCGTCCACAGCGGGGTCAGCAGGGCCGCGGCCTTGTACTGCCTGACTTGCTTGAGGATGGTCTTGAACATGAATGCAAAGATAGCAAAAAAATGCTATCGCTCTGCACGCATGGGATTGGACAGGAAGTCATTGTAGGCGAGACGGATGCCGTCTTCGAGTTCGGTCTGGTAGGTCCAGCCGAGGGCCGTGGCCTTGGACACGTCCAGGAGCTTGCGCGGCGTGCCGTTCGGCCGGGTGGTGTCCCACTTGATGGCGCCCGTGTAGCCGACGACCTTGGCGACGAGCTCGGTCAGCGCCTTGATGGTGAGTTCCTTGCCGGTGCCGGCGTTCACGGTCTCGTTCCCGCTGTAGTTGTTCATCAGGAAGACGCACAGGTTCGCGAGGTCGTCGACATAGAGGAACTCGCGGAGCGGCGAGCCGTCCCCCCAGCAGGTCACCTCGGAAAGGCCGGCGACCTTCGCCTCGTGGAAGCGGCGGATCAGGGCCGGAAGCACGTGGCTGTGCTCGGGATGGTAGTTGTCGTTGGGCCCGTACAGGTTCGTGGGCATCACGGAAATGTAGTCCGTCCCGTACTGGCGGTTCAGGAACTCGCAGTACTTGAGGCCGGAGATCTTCGCCAGCGCATAGGCCTCGTTGGTCTTCTCCAGCGCGCCGGTCAGCAGGCAGCTCTCCGGCATCGGCTGCGGCGCCAGGCGCGGATAGATGCAACTGGAGCCCAGGAATTCGAGCTTTTTGCAGCCGTTGGCCCATGCCGCGTGGATGACGTTCATCTCCAGGATCATGTTGTCGTACATAAAGTCCGCGAGGGCGCTCTGGTTGGCCACGATGCCCCCCACCTTCGCCGCCGCCAGGAACACGTATTCCGGCTTCTCGGCGGCAAAGAACGCCTCCACGTCCGCCTGGCGGGTGAGATCCAGTTCCTTGTGCGTACGGGTGATGATATTCGTATAGCCCTGGCGTTCCAGCTCCCGGACGATGGCGGAGCCCACCATTCCGCGGTGGCCCGCCACATAGATTTTCGCGTTTTTCTCCATCATAACGTTCCTCTCCTTCTGATATGCAGTTCGATGGCGCCTTCCGGGAAATGGGCCCGGTCGGCGCAGACGAGGGCGAGATAGCCTCCGCCGCCGGCGCCGGGCATCTTCCACGCCAGGACGCCGTCCATGGAACCGTACTTGTCGATATACTCCGGCACGCCCGGCTGGATCATCGCCGGGAACATCGCCACCTGGGCCTCGAAGGAGGCCTTGTAGGCGGCGGCGAAAACGGCCAGGTCGCGGGCGAGGATCGCCTTCCAGCAGTCGTCGGCGGCCTTCGCCAGGGCTTCCACCTTCGGTTTCGTGATGTCCTTCCCTTCCACCACGGAGCAGCCGGGGCGGCGCGGGAACATCGGCACCATGCACAGATGGTCCTCGAGCCAGGAAAGGACGGCTTCGTCGTGGCAGGACTCGATCTTGTCCGGCCAGAAACGGTTGTCATACCAATGGCGCACGAGCCCCGGCATGCAGATGCCGATGGAATCCTGGGCCCCGGACACGATGCCGTCGGAGCGCTCCGGATCGTTCTCGAAGCAGAAAACGAGCTTCGCAAGCGTCTCCGGGTCCATGTTCGGCAGCTGGAACGGCCAGATCTTCCGGATCATGTTCCGGGTCGACGTGGACAGTCCGCAGCGCTCCCGCACCTCGAAGGTGGGCTCCAGCGAGATGGTCAGGGCCCATCCCGGGGCGAAGCACGAAACGTACGGCTGGTCGATCCACGTGCCGGCGAGGTCCAGGCGCGTGGGGATCTGGCAGGGGGTCTGCTTCAGCGCCGTGCTGGAGCGGGCCTGCAGCCCCTCCTGCGGCGTGCGCTGCAGCACGACATACTCGATGCCGCGCTCCTCGCACAGCCGGCGCTTCTCCTCGTTCCCGCCGTCCTCGTTGACCACGAAGACGTCCGGTTTCACGATATCCAGCGTGGGCACGAAGTCCATGATGCCGTCGCCGGCGTTGATGTAGGCGTCCTTCACATACCGGATCGCCTTCACCATGAACAGGCGCTCGTCCTCGCTGTAGATGGTCTTGTGATGCTTATAGTGCAGGATGGTCTCGTCCGAGCCGATCCCCACATACAGGTCGCCATACTGCGCCGCCTGCCGGAAAAACTCCACGTGGCCGCTGTGCAGCAGGTCGTAGCACCCCGATACGAATACTTTCTTTGTCATTTCGAGCTTGCCTCCCCTTGTCATTTCGAGCTTGCCGAGAAATCTATTTCACGATACCCTTTTCCAGATACTCCGCCAGGTTCATCCGCACCTTCTCCGCGGCGCCCTCGCCGGCGACCTTCGCCATGTCGTGGTCCACCATCAGCTTCACGAGCTGCTCGAAGGTGGTTTTCTGCGGGTTCCAGCCCAGTTTCGCGCGGGCCTTGGTCGGATCGCCCCAGAGGTTCACCACGTCCGTGGGCCGGTAAAAATCCGGGCTCACCTCCACCAGCACGCGGCCGGTGGCCTTGTCGACGCCTTTCTCATCGGCGCCCTCCCCCACGAACTCGAGTTCGATGCCGGCGTGATGGAACGCGAGCCGGCAGAAATCGCGCACGCTGTGCTGCACGCCGGTGGCGATGACGAAGTCTTCCGCCTTCTTCTGCTGGAGGATGAGCCACATGCACTCGACATAATCCTTCGCGTAGCCCCAGTCGCGGAGGCTGGAGAGGTTGCCGAGGTACAGCTTTTCCTGCTTACCCTGCGCGATACGGGCGGCGGCCAGCGTGATCTTGCGCGTGACGAACGTCTCGCCGCGGCGCTCGGATTCGTGGTTGAACAGGATGCCCGAGCAGCAGTACATGCCGTAGGCCTCGCGGTATTCCTTGACGATCCAGAAACCGTACAGCTTCGCAACGGCGTACGGGCTGTAGGGATGGAACGGCGTATTCTCGTTCTGGGGCACTTCCTCCACCTTGCCGTACAGCTCCGAGGTGGATGCCTGGTAGATCCGGCAGGTTCCGGCCAGCCCGCACTGGCGGACGGCCTCCAGGATGCGCAGGACGCCGGTCGCATCGACATTCGCCGTATATTCCGGCGAGTCGAAGCTCACCTGCACGTGGCTCTGCGCCGCGAGGTTGTAGATCTCGTCCGGACGGACCTTGCCGATGACCTGGACGAGGCTCATGGAGTCGCCCATGTCGGCATAATGCAGATGGAAATGGGGCTGGCCTTCCAGGTGCGCGATGCGCTCGCGGAAGTCCACCGAGCTGCGGCGGATGATGCCGTGCACGTCGTACCCTTTCTCGAGCAGGAACTCGGAAAGGTAAGAACCGTCCTGCCCCGTCACGCCGGTAATGAGCGCAGTCTTCATCGTATGTTGCCTTTCTTTTGTCAAGTTGATGCCGAGCGCGGCCTCGATCTGCTTGAGGCTTTGTCCGCCGATGCCCACTTTCCCGGCCAGCCACCGGCTCACGACCGTCTCGTCCTTGCCGATCCGTTCGGCCAGCTCCCGCTGCGAAACGCCTTTCCGGCCCAACGCAGCCTTGATTTTATTGATAATCTCGTAATCTACCATAGATACAAAGTTACGGCTTTTGCACGACTTGACAAAATTTTCAAACTAAAATAATCTACTTGACAATTTCGCATCAACTATATTACATAAAAAAGGGATGCACGGAACGGTGCACCCCTCGTATAGGATGATCAAGAAGAGCTACAGGATCGAGAGCGCTTCCTCGGCGGCGGCGCGGTCCGCGGCGCGGATCACGAAGGAGATCGTGAGCTCGTCACCGCCCTGGGCAGCGGAAATGATGTTCACGCCGTAGGCGCCGAGGGCCGTGTAGATGCGGCCCGAGGTGCCGGGGACGTTCTTCATGCCATTGCCGCAGACGGACAGGAGACAGACGTCTTCCACGAAATCCACCGCGTCGTCCAGGGAGACTTCACCGTCCTTGTACAGGCCGGAAAGCGCCTCGCGCGCGGTGGGGAGGTCCTTCGTAGCGACCGCGATCGTGATGCAGAACTCGGAGGAAGGCTGGGAGATGAAGCGGATGTTCACGCCCCCGCGCGCCAGCGCGCCGAAAATGGACGAAGAAACGCCCACCTTGCCCACCAGGCCGGTGCCGCGCACGTTGATCAGCGCGAATCCCTCTTCCACCACGAAGCCGGTGACCACGTGGTCAGAGGCCGGCTTGCTGCCGGAAATGACCGTCAGGCAGGAAGGATCGGCCAGGTCCTTCACCAGGATCGGGAGCCCCGCCTTCATCATGGGCAGGAGGGCGGCGGGCGCGAAGGCGCCGTCCGTGCCCGAGCAGAACACGGCCGCTTCCTCGTAGGTCATGGCCGGGATGCCCAGGATCCGGTCGCCGAGGACATAGACCTCGGCGGGCTCGCCGAAATGGGCCGCGATGGTCATCGCCATCAGGTCCTCGCCGCGACGGCCCAGCCGGATGCTGAAGCCGTAGGGATTGTGGCCGTAGCCGCTGGACATTACATACAGGCCGGGCTTGGCCGTGCGCTCGTTCAAACGGGTCATGGACGTATTCCAGTCCACCCGGAGCGCGCCGTGGTCCTCTTCGCACACCATCACCTCGGCCCCGTCCACGAAGGTGCCGCCGACGACCGCATGGACCGTTTCCGCGCACATGCGGGCGCACTTGCCCAGCACGTAGTCCCGGATGGTCTCGAAGGCGGGACGGTACACCACGCCCTCGTCGACATAATGGCGGAGCGCCTGGAGTTCGGCGTCGACCTTCTCCCGGAAGGCCGGGTCCGGGACCATGCCCTTGAAATAGTCGCCGATGGCCGCGAAGGCGGGTTTCGTGTCTCCACGCTGGTACAGCGCCACTTCCAGGGCGTCGATGAACAGATGGCGCACCTTGTGCTCGGACTTCACGACCAGGATGGCATTCTCCTTCGGGAGGCTGCCCATATACTTCGCCGACGCTTCCGTCAGCCTGAAAACTCGGGTAATCATAGCTTGCAAGTTCTTTCGGGGTATAAAGATAGCAATTATTTCAGACAATCGTACAAAACCTCGACCGGATGACGGGCCCGGATCCCGGTCCCGTCCAGGATCTGCTGGCGGCAGGAAGTGCCCGGCGCGGCGACGATGGCGCCCGGTCCGGCCTGCCGGACCGCCGGGAACAGGACCATCTCGCCGATGGCCATCGAGGTCGCGTAATGCTCCTTCTCGTAGCCGAAGGAACCCGCCATGCCGCAGCAGCCGCTCGGGATCACATGGACGGTCGCGCCGGGAATCATGCGGAGCATCTCCGCCGACTTTCCGACGCCCACGAGGGACTTCTGATGGCAGTGCCCATGCAGCCAGATATCGGCCCGGACCTCGCGGAACGCATCCTTGCCGATGCGGCCCGCCCGGAATTCCCGGACTAGGAACTCGTCGAACAGCAGGCAGTTGCGGCCGAGAGACTGCGCTTCGGAGCGCATCTCCGGCGGCACGAGGTCGGGATACTCGTCCCGGAAGGAGAGGATGCAGGACGGTTCGATGCCCACCAGGGGCGTTTCCCCTGATACTAGGTCCTTCAGGAGGGAGACATTCTTCACGGCGAACTTCCGGGCGAGCCGCAGGCAGCCCTTGGAGATGGCTGCGCGGCCGCTTTCCACGTGCCGGGGAATCTCCACGCGATAGCCCAGGCGGTTCAGGAGCCGGACGAACGTCAGGCCGAGTTCCGCCTCCTGGTGGTTCGTGAACTCGTCCGCGAAGAGGTAGACTTTGCGGCCCGCGCGAGGCTGCGGCTCCATCGAGACGAGCTTCCGCATGCTGAAGCGGGAGAGCGTCGGGATCTGACGGTCCGCGGAGAAGCGGACGATCCGCTTGATGAGCGACGCGGACGGTTTCCAGGTCGCGAAGAAATTGTATAGCGGGCGGACGAGGGCGCCCAGCGCCTCGAAGGAGGCCATCCGCGCCACCATCCACGTCCGCAGCGGCGTACCCTGGCGGTCGTATTTCTGCTGCAGGACCTCGCTGCGGAGCCGCGTCATGTCCACATTGGACGGGCATTCGGAGAGGCAGCCCTTGCAGGCGAGGCAGGAGTCCAGTATTTCTGCGACAGCGGGATCGGTGAAGCCGTCGCCGCGCGTCAGCGCTTCGCGGAGGATGTTCGCGCGGGCGCGGGTCGAGCGCAGTTCGTCGCCGGATTCCTTGAAAGCCGGGCACATCGTCCCTCCGATCCGGTTGGATTTCAGGCAGGCGCCGGCGCCGTTGCACTGCTCGATCGAGCACAGCAGCGCATGGGCCTGCGAACGCACGCCGCTGGCGCCTTCCACCCGGCATTCGTCGAACGCCGCCCGCCAGTTATACACGGTCTTCGCGTCCTCAACGACATAGCGCTGGTCCACGTCGAACCGCAGACCTTCGTCCATCGGCGGCGTGTCCACGATCTTGTTCCGGTTGAAAACGCCCTCGGGGTCCCAGCAGCGTTTTACTTCTTGCAGGAGGGCATAGACCTCGGGCCCGTACATGAGCGGGATGAATTCGCCGCGGAGGCGGCCGTCGCCATGCTCGCCGCTCAGGCTCCCCTTGTGCTTGCGCACCAGGGCCGCCGTCTCGCCGGCGATGGCGCGGAACAGCCTCCGCCCCTCCCCCGTCTTGATGTTCAGGATCGGCCGGAGATGCAGTTCGCCCGTACTGATATGGCCATAGAAAACACAGGATGTGCGCAGGCGCTCCAGCATCGCGCGGAAGTCCCGCATGTAGGCGGGCAGCCGTTCCGGCGCCACGGCGGTGTCTTCGACCACGCCGATGGGCTTGGCGTCCCCTTTCATGCCGCTGAGCACGCCCAGGCCGGCCTTCCGCAGGTCCCAGACCTTGGCGACATCGGCCCCGTACACCCGGGTGCAGGCGTACACCAGGCCGGAGGACCCGGCATCCTGCTCGAAGGCGGCGGCCTTCGTGTCGATTTCTTCGCGGGTGTCTCCCCAGAACTCGGCGATCAGCAGCGCAGCCGGCAATCCTTCCACAAACGTGGTGTTCCGCTTGAGTTCGATGTTCTGGAAACTCAGTTCCAGGATCTTGCCGTCCATCAGCTCGACGGCGGCGGGATGGTGCCTGAGAGCGACGAGATTGGCCTCGAAACTGCCCTCCAGCGTACCGCAATGGGCGCAGACGACCATTTTCTCCTTCGGCGGAAGCGGGTCCAGGGAAACGGTGATTTCGGTGATGAAAGCCAGGGTTCCTTCGCTTCCCGCCAGGAGCTTGCACAGGTCGGTTTCCGGCAGGGCCTCGTCGAGGGCATAGCCGCAACTGCGGCGCCTGAGGCTCTTATCCGGATAGTTGTCTTCGATCAGGCGGCGGGTTTCCGGATCGTCGCGCCAGGTTTCCAGCTGGGCCAGGATGGCATCCAGCCGCGGGCGGGCCGCCCGGTAGGCGGGATCCTTGACGCGCGCCGTATCGAAATCGGAGCCGTCGGACAGCACGCCCTTGCAGGCGATGACATGGTCCCGCGTGGCGCCGTACACCAGTGAATGCGTCCCGCAGGAGTTGTTCCCGAACATGCCACCGAGGCAGCACCGGTTGCTGGTGGACGTTTCCGGCGAGAACAGCAGGCCATACGGCTTCAGGGCGAGGTTCAGCTCGTCGCGCACAACGCCGGGCTGCACCCGGGCCCAGCGCTCCTCCGCATTGATTTCCAGGATCTTGTTCCAGCCCCTGATGTCCACGACGATTCCCTTCCCCACCACCTGGCCGGCGAGCGAAGTGCCGGCGGCGCGGGGAATCAGGCAGGTCCCCCGCCGCCGCGCTTCGGCGACGAGTTCCTGCACGTCCGCGACCGTTTCGGGATACGCCACCCCTTCCGGCATCTCGCGGTAGGCCGATGCGTCAGTCGCATAGGCCAGGCGGTGCAGGCGGTCGGTGAGGATGGCAGGCATCTAGCGGGATTCCGGTTTCTCCAGTTCGAAGATCTTGTCCATCAGCCGCCACTTGGCCGTGGACGGGGCGGAAGGGTCACAACCCTGGAACTGCGCCACATAGGCTTCCCATTCCGCCTGGCGCGGGAGCGTGGCCAGCCGGGCGTTGTCGGCGACGAAATCGAAGTCGTCCACCGTGTCCATGATCATGAAAAGGCGGGTGCCGAGGCGGTAGATCTGCATATCCAGGATGCCCACCTCGCGGATGCCGGCCTGGATTTCCGGCCAGACGTGCGCATGGGCCTCGCAGTACTTGTCGATCATCTCCGGATCGTCCCGGAGTTCCAGGGTCTGGCAATAGCGTTTCATGGCTAGTCCCGCTTGAAGATGTCGCGCGTGTAGACCTTGTCCGCCACGTCGTCGAGGGCGGCGTCGTAGCGGTTGGCGATGATGGCGTGGGCCTGGGCCTTGAAGGCGGCCAGGTCGTTCACGACCCGGGAGCCGAAGAAGGTGATGCCGTCCTGGAGCGTAGGCTCGTAGACGATGACCTTCGCGCCCTTCGCCTTGATGCGCTTCATGATGCCCTGGATCGCGGACTGGCGGAAGTTGTCGGAGCCGGTCTTCATCGTGAGGCGGTACACGCCCACGACGACTTCCTTCTCCTTTGCGGAGTCGAAGGCGCTGGAAGCGGTGTAGTAGCCCGCCTTCTCCAGCACGCGGTCCGCGATGTAGTCCTTGCGGGTGCGGTTGGAGTCCACGATGGCCTTGATGAGGTTCTCCGGCACGTCGTTGAAGTTCGCCAGGAGCTGCTTCGTGTCCTTCGGCAGGCAGTAGCCGCCGTAGCCGAAGCTCGGGTTGTTGTAGTGCGCGCCGATGCGGGGATCCAGGCAGACGCCGTTGATGATCGCCTGGGTGTCCAGGCCTTTCATCTCCGCATAGGTATCCAGCTCGTTGAAATAGGACACCCGCAGCGCCAGGTACGTGTTCGCGAACAGCTTCACGGCCTCCGCCTCGGTGTCCCCCATCAGCAGGACGGGGACGTCCTCCTTCAGCGCGCCTTCCTTGATGATGGCGGCAAAGGTTTCCGCGGCCTCCTTCTCGGGAGCGTCGTATCCGACGATGATCCGGGAGGGATACAGGTTGTCATAGAGGGCCTTGGATTCGCGGAGGAATTCCGGGGCGAAGAGGATCTTCGGGGTGACGACGCGGAAAGATCCGTCGGCGAGCCGCTCGCGGTAGGAGAACTTCTCCCGCGCGGCTTTCGTATAGCCCACCGGCACGGTGGACTTGATCACCATCACGGCGTCGGGATTGACCTCCAGGACCAGGTTGATGACCTCCTCCACATGGGAGGTGTCGAAGAAGTTCTTCTTGGGATCGTAGTTGGTGGGGGCGGCGATCACGACGAAGTCCGCATCGCGGTACGCGGCGCGGCCGTCGAGCGTGGCGACGAGATCCAGGGACTTCTCCGCCAGGTATCTTTCCAGGTATTCGTCCGCGATCGGGCTCTCCCTCCGGTTGATCTTCTCCACCTTTTCGGGAATCACGTCCACGGCCACCACCGTGTGCTTCTGCGCGAGCAGCGTGGCGATGGACAGGCCCACATAGCCGGTTCCGGCGACAGCGATTTTCATAGCGAGGTTCGGTTGTTACAGTCTTCCGTCTACAATGTCCCGGTCCAGGAAGCCCTTGACATCATAGACGACGCCTTTTTCCTTCAAGAGGGCCTTCACGTCGAGACCTTCGAATTCCCGGTGCGCGACGGCCAGGATGACGGCGTCGAACGGTCCCTGCGGGAGTTCGTTCGTCACGTCGATGCCGTACTCCTGCATCACGTGCGCCTGGTCGGCCCAGGGGTCGTAGACCGTGATCCGGCGCGTGTATTCCTCCAGCGTGTGGTAGATGTCCACGACCTTGGTGTTGCGGATGTCCGGGCAGTTCTCCTTGAAGGTGATGCCCAGGATGAGAATCTTGGCGTCCTTCACCATCACGCCCTTCTTGTTCATGCACTTGATGGTCTGGTTCGCCACGTAGGCGCCCATGCCGTCGTTCAGGCGGCGCGCATTGGACATCACGCGCGGCAGCACGCCGTACACCTGCGCCTTCTGGATCAGGTAGTAAGGGTCCACGGAGATGCAGTGGCCGCCCACCAGGCCCGGGCTGAGCTTGATGAAGTTCCACTTGGTGGAGGCCGCCTCGATCACGTCGTGCGTGTCGATGCCCATCGCGTTGAAGATCTTCGCCAGCTCGTTCATGAAGGCGATGTTCACGTCGCGCTGGGAGTTCTCAATGATCTTGGAGGCTTCGGCCACCCGGATGGACGGGGCCTTGTGCGTGCCATTCACGAGGACGGAGTTGTAGACCGCGTCCACGTAATCGGCGATTTCCGGCGTGGAACCGGAGGTCACTTTCTTGATCTTCTCCACGGTGTGCTGCTTGTCGCCCGGGTTGATGCGCTCCGGGGAATAGCCCGCGAAGAAATCGACATTGAACTTCAGGCCGGACACCTGCTCCACCACCGGGAGGCACTCCTCCTCGGTGACGCCGGGATAGACGGTGCTCTCGTAGACGACGACGTCGCCCTTGGAGATGACCTCGCCGACGGTCTTGGAAGCGCCCCACAGGGGCTTCAGGTCCGGACGGTTGTTCTCGTCCACCGGCGTCGGGACGGCCACCACGTAAAAGTTGCAGTCCCGCACCTCGTCCAGGTCCGCCGTGCAGCGGAAACCGTGCTTGCCGATGGCTTCCTGGAGAAGTTCGTCGGAAACTTCGAGGGTGGCGTCGTGGCCCGCCATCAGCGCTTCCACGCGCTGGCGGTTCATGTCGAAGCCGATGGTCGGATATTTCGTGGAAAACAGGCGTGCAAGCGGCAGGCCGACGTAGCCGAGGCCGATCACGCAGATCCGGGTATCTTCAATTGCCGTACGTTTCATATAACCTTTTCTGAATTAGCGCGCAAAGGTAACAAAAATCTCGCGTTTACGCACGCGCGGGACTATAAAATGCCATGATAGGTCCGTTGGACCTCCTCGTAGGAGGCGAGATTGCCGATGTCATAGCGCCGGCCGGGCATCTCCCAGGCATGGACCGGGGTCTGCGCGGAGAGCCAGGCGATGAAGCTGCCGGGGGCGTCCACGCCGCAACCGCTGTCGATGCCCACCTGCACGAGCGGCACGTCGCTCCGGCGGTAGAAATAGAACGGTGGGCAGCACCAATGGCTCTTGGGGCACGCCGGTTTCTCCTCCATCTCCAGGATCAGGTCGTTCTCATCCACGAGGGCGACGCCGGTCTTGTGGAGCTTCTCCTCCGAAGGCTCGTAGTACCGCATGATGCAGGAAGTTCCCTTCTCCCGGGCGTACTCAAGGAACCGTACCAGGCTGAAATCCAGCACGTTGTCCCCGGCGATGACCAGCAGGTCGTCATCCAGGCCCAGCGTGTCGATGGCGAACTGGATGTCGCGCACGGCCCCGAGCCGGGTCTCGTTCGACGACGTGCCGTCGTCGAGGACGGTAACCTTTTTAGAAGTGGCCCACTCTTCGAAGATCGGGGCGAACTTGTGGTTGGAGATGACCACGTACTGGTCGACCAGGCCGGCGCTGTCGATGTCGTCGATGAGCCAGTCCAGGATGGTCTTCTCCCCTACTTTCAGGAGGGGTTTCGGGAAGTTCTCGGTGAGGGGGTAGAGCCGCGTGGCGTAGCCGGCGGCGAGAATCAGGCATTTCATAAGTTCAATCCGTCAGCGCTGTCACAGATATAGACGCCGTATTTGTCGGAGAGGCGCGGGAAATCCTTCAGATAGGCCGCGCTCACCTTTTCGGCGATTTCATCGGCATAGGCCGGGTCGATGAGGGCCATGCAGCAGCCCTTGAAGCCCGCGCCGGAGAAACGGCCGCCGTAGATGCCGTCCGTCTGCCGCATGATCTCGTACAGGCGGATCTGCTCCGGGGCGCCGGATTCCCAGTTGTGGATGCTGCTCCAGCCGGATTCGAAGGAAAGCCGGCCGTAGGTCTCGATGTCGCCGCGGCGCCAGGCTTCGGCGCCTTTCTCCACGCGTTCGAACTCGGTATACCAGTGCTCGCAGCGCTTGCGCCAAGGCTCCGGCAGGCGGTCCTTGTACGTCTCGTACACCTCCCGCGGAACGTTCCGGGCCATCGCGTCCTTGAACTTGCCGTACTCCATCCCGGCATAGGCCTGGAGGGCGTAGACGCCGCTGCGGAGCTCGTCCACCCGCATGTTGTACTTGGACCCGGCGAGGCTGTGCTCCAGCCCGGAGAAGAAGATGGCGATCCGGTAGGGCTTCATGTCCGGATGCTCCGGAATCAGCTCATACTGACCGTCTTTCGTATCCAGGTACAGCAGGTGATGCGCCTGGCTGAGCACCTCGCAGCTCTGGTCCAGCTTGCCCACGGACACGCCCACGTAGTTCAGTTCGGCGTCGTAGGCCAGGTCGATGAGTTCCTGCGCGCTCAGACGGATGTCGTTCACGCGGCACAGCGCCGTCAGGAAGGCGATGATGACGGCGGCCGACGAAGAGAGGCCGCCGATGGGCAGCGTGCCTTCGATGACGCCGCAGATGCCCACCTTCAGCCGGTGCTCGCGCTCCAGCGAGAGCGTGGCGCCGCGGAGGTAATCGGCCCAGTCCCCTTCCTTCCGGGGCGGGACGTTCTCGATGTGCCACTGCGCCCGCTTGGGGAACTGGAGGGAGGACATCTCCACCACGCCGTTCTGCTTGGCGCCATACACGATGTGGATGCCCTTGTCGATGGCCAGGCCGGTGATTTTCCCGAGGTTGTGGTCGGAATGGGCCCCGATGGGGCAGATGCGGTAGGGACAGAAGGCGATGCCGTCGTAGTCCCGGCCGTAGATTTCGTAGAATCGGTCTTCGCAGCGCATGTTATTTCAAGGGGTTAAGGTCGCTCCGGTACCATTCGATGAACTTGCCGATGCCCTCGTGCAGCCGCACGACGGGCTTGTAGCCGATCTCCGCCTCGAGCCTGGCGGTGTCGGCGTTGGTCTGGTAGACGTCGCCGGGTTGCATGGGCAGGAACTCCTTCTTCGCCTCCACGCCGAGCGCCTGCTCGATCTCGGAGATGAAGTCCATGAGTTTCACGGGGTGGGAGCAGCCGATGTTGTACACGCGGTACCGCAGGCCGTTCGCATCCGGCTCCGGCAGGTGGTCCAGGCAGCCGATGGTGCCCGCGACGATGTCGTCGATGAAGGTGAAGTCGCGGATCATGTCGCCGTGGTTGAAGACCTTGATGGTCTCCCCCTTCGAGATGGCGCTCGCGAACAGCATCGGCGCCATGTCCGGCCGGCCCCAGGGGCCGTAGACGGTGAAATACCGCAGGCCCGTCATCGCGATGCCGTACAGCTTACAGTAGCTGTGGGCCATCAGCTCGTTGGACTTCTTGGTCGCGGCGTATAGGGAGACGGGATTGTCGACCTTGTCATCCTCGCTGTACGGAACCTTGGCGTTCATGCCGTAAACGCTGGAAGAAGAAGCATATACGAGATGCTTCACCCCGAAGTTCCGGCAGGCCTCGAGGATGTTCAGGAACCCGACCAGGTTGCTCTGCAGGTACGCATACGGGTTCGTGATGCTGTATCGGACGCCGGCCTGGGCGGCCAGGTTCACGACCTTGTCGAACTTCTCCTCGGCGAAGAGCCTGTCGATGGCCTCCTTGTCGGCCAGGTCCATCTTCCGGACCTCGAGGCCGAAGGCCCTGCACCGGCCTTCCTTCAGGCGGATGTCGTAATAATCGTTGTAATTGTCGATTCCGACCACCTCATCCCCGCGCTCCTTGAGCGTGTACATGAGCTTGGAACCGATGAAACCGGCCGCGCCGGTCACGAGTACTTTCATAATCTGCAGTTTATTACCAGCCCACGTAAACCGGGCGGGAAACGGTGAGCCGCTCGCCGGTGAAGGTCAGGAGACCGGTGGCGGCGTCGCGGGCGTACACTTCGACCGCGTCGTTGTCCCGGCAGCAGACCAGGACGTAGCGGCCGTTCGGGGTGATGTTGAAATTGCGCGGATGGGGGCCGGTGGCCGTATAGCCGACATAGTTCAGCAGGCCGCCGGGACCGACCTCGAAGACGACGATACCGTCGCCGCGGAGACGGAGCGACGCGTACAGGAACTTGCCTTCGGGCGAGAAATGGAGGTCCGCAGCGCCGCGGGCGTCCATCCGGTCGGCCTTGATCACCTGTTTCTCGGTCAAGGAACCATCGGCATAATCGAAGACGGTGATGTCACCGGAGAGCTCGCCGATCACGTACAGATGCCGGCCGGAAGCGTCGAACAGCAGGTGACGGGGGCCGTAGTCGGCATGCAGGGTTGCGGCGCGGCAATAGTTGCGCACTCCCCCGGCATACACGTCCAGACGGCCGATTTCATCGGCACTGAACTCACTGAAGAATAGATGCTTGCCGTCCGGAGAGAACACCGCGCAATGGACATGGGGCGCTTCCTGGCGGGAAAGGTCGGGGCCGCCGATGCCCGAGACGAGCAGCGAATCCAGCGGGGCGATGCCGCCGTCCTCCCGGATACGGTAAGTCGCCAGCGTGCCTCCGGAATAGTTGGCGACGGCGAGCAGGGTGCCGTCCGTGGAGACGTAGCAAGGGTCTTCGCCGCGGAAAGAAGATTCCTTCGCTTCGCTCGGAAAGACATCGGCCGGCATGACGCCTGTCGGCTGGGAATTGATGAATTCAAAGCCGTTGCCGCCCCAGCGCCACGCCCAGACAGAGGCGGTGGTGTCGTGCATCTCGGAGACGGCGTAAACCTTGTTGCCGCACACGGTCAGATAGGAAGGGTTGGGCATCTCCGCCTTGGCGACAGGGCCTTCCGCGACGAACTCCCCGGCCCGCTGGTCGAAATCATAGGCGTAGAAGCCGTCGGAATAGGTGCCGACGAACAGCGTAAGGATGTCCGGACGGGTGCAGGAGGCCGCCAGCAGGGCGACGAAAAGAAGGAAAAGATTCCTTCGCTTCGCTCGGAATGACATCACACCAAATTCAGAAGATACTGTCCGTACTGGTTCTTGCGCATCGGGTAAGCGACCTCTTGGAGTTTCTCCCGCGTAATCCATCCGCTGCGGTAGGCGATTTCCTCGAGGCAGGCGATCTTGAGGCCTTGCCGCTTCTCGATGACTTCGATGTAGGTCGAAGCCTCAGCGAGGGACTCGTGGGTGCCGGTGTCCAGCCAGGCGAAACCGCGTCCGAGCGTCTGCACGAGCAGCTCGCCGTCCGCGAGGAAGGCCTGGTTCACGGAGGTGATTTCCAGTTCGCCCCGGGCGGAAGGCTTCACCGCGGCAGCGACGTCGACCACCTTGTTGGGGTAGAAATACAGGCCGGTGACGGCATAGTTGGACTTGGGCTCGGCCGGCTTCTCCTCGATGGAAATGCACTTGCCGTCCGCATCGAACTCCGCGACGCCGTATCGCTCCGGATCGGAGACCCAGTAGCCGAAGACCGTCGCCATCCCGCGCTCCGCATCGGCCACGGCCTGCTTCAGCTGGGTGTCGAAGCCCGCGCCGTGGAAGATGTTGTCTCCCAGCACCATACAGGCAGTATCGTCCCCGATGAACTCCCGGCCGATGATGAAGGCTTGGGCGAGGCCGTCCGGCGAGGGCTGCTCCGCATAGGAGAACTTCACCCCGAAGTCGGACCCGTCGCCGAGGAGGCGCTCGAAGCCCGGCAGGTCGTGCGGGGTGGAAATGATGAGGATCTCCCGGATGCCGGCCATCATCAGCACGGACACCGGATAGTAGATCATCGGCTTGTCATAGATGGGCAGGAGCTGCTTGGAGACTCCTTTCGTGATGGGATAGAGCCGGGTGCCGCTGCCGCCGGCGAGGACGATTCCTTTCATAATGCGTGGTTTAGAAAGCAAATATATGAAAAAATGCTAACTTTGCCTTGCAAAGCACCCGCTTTTATGTTGAGCATCATCAAGACCGCCACCAAGGAAACCCTGTTCTACAAGTTGCCCACGCTTGTAGGAGACATCCTCATCCAGGTGGGGGTCCTGTTGTTCCTCTTATACGGGACGGGCATGGTGCGCGAGAACAACTTGCCTCTCTATGAGCAGCAAGGCTCCTGGTTTCTCCTGGTTGTCAGCGCCATCCTGGCCGCCTGGCTTCTTGGGATCAAGATCAACGAACGCGGACGTTCCGCCGTGAACATCGCGAACCGCGCCATCCTGAATGCGGCCCTGACCTTCATCCTGTACAACGGGCTCATGGCCATCATTTACGAGCTCGTCCTCCAGGGCAAGCTCCTGGGCCTGCAGGCCGTCCTGACAGGGGTCCTCTACGTGATATGGCACCTGCTTATGCGGCTGCTCATCGCCCGCATCCGCCGGCGGGGCGCCAATACGTACCCCGTCGTCCTCGTGGGCACGGAGCCCAATATGCTGTCGGCCTTCCGGGCGATGACCGAGTCGGACGACACCGGTTACAAGGTCCTCGGCTTCTTCACAGCGGCGCCCGGTGACGTTCCCGCGAACGTCCCCGACCTCGGCGTACCGGACGAGGCCATCGCCTACATAGAACAAAACCACGATTCCATCAAGGAAGTGCTCTGCTCGCTGAATCCTGCCACGGAAACGGCGTTCGTGCAGAAGCTGGTCGCCACCTGCGAGAACCACATGGTCCGCTTCAAGTACGTCCCGGGCATGGAAGGCTACCCCAGGCGCAAGATGACAATCTCCCAGCTGGGCAGTGTCAATGTCATCAGCCTCCACGACGAGCCGCTGAACACGCCGCTCGCGAAGTTCGTCAAGCGGAGCGCCGACATCTTCTTCTCCGGCTTGTTCCTCGTCACGCTTTTCCCGCTGGTCTGGCTCTTCTGCGCCATCGGCATCAAGCTCTCCTCCCCCGGCCCGGTCTTCTTCAAGCAGAAGCGCACCGGCTACGAGGGCAAGGAGTTCTGGTGCTACAAGTTCCGGTCGATGCACCAGAGCGCCGACGCGGACACCAAGCAGGCCGTCAAGGGCGATTCCCGCGTGTTCCCGTTCGGGGAATTCCTCCGGAAGAGCTCCCTAGACGAGCTCCCGCAGTTCATCAACGTATTAAGGGGGGACATGTCCATCATCGGCCCCCGCCCCCATATGATCCACCACACGGACATCTACTCCGAGCTCATCGGCGACTACATGATCCGCCACCTGGCGAAACCCGGCATCACCGGCTGGGCGCAGGTGAACGGCTGCCGCGGCGAGACGAAGGAACTCTCGGAAATGAAAGACCGCGTGGAGAAGGACATCTGGTACATCGAACACTGGTCGGTGGAACTGGATGTCTCCATCTTCCTCCAGACCGTCTGGCAGATTCTGCGGCACCAGGACGAGAAAGCGTATTGAGCCGTGAAAATCAAGGATTTACAATTGACACGCTCCCGCGCTGACATGGCGTCCTGGCCCGAGGGGAAATTTCTCGTCGACACCGTCAACGCGCATTCCTTCGTCGTCGCGCAGCGCGATGCCGTCTTCGCCGACGCGCTTGTGAATGCCGACGCGCTCATTCCGGACGGCATCTCCATCGTTAAGGCCTGCCGCTTCCTCCGGACGGAAAACGCGCCGGACGAAAAGATCGCCGGCGCGGACTTGTTCGCGTATGAGATGGGAAAACTGGAAGATAGAGGCGGAACCTGCTTCTTCCTCGGGAGCAGCCCCGCCACCTTGGCCCTGATCGAGAAAAAGGCGGCGGAAACCTATCCGCACATCCGTATCAAGACCTTTTCTCCGCCCTTCAAACCGGTATTTACGGCCGAAGAAAGCCGGGCAATGATCGAGGCCGTCCATGCGGCGGATCCTGACCTCCTCTGGGTCGGCATGACCGCCCCCAAGCAGGAGAAATGGCTCCATGCCCACTGGGGGGAACTGGACATCCACTGCCATGCGGGCGCCATCGGCGCCGTCTTCGATTTCTTCGCAGGCACGGTGGAACGCGCCCCGCAGAAGTGGATCGACCTGGGCCTGGAGTGGTTCTACCGGCTGGTCAAAGAACCGCGCCGCACATGGCGGCGCTATCTCGTCAGCAATCCGAAGTTCCTCTGGCTAGTGCTCAAGGAAAAGCTAGCCAAATAGTTCCTGCTCCACGATATAGCACAGGATGTGCCCGATCAGCGTCTGGCACTCCTGAATGCGCGGTGTGCTCTTCGATGGTACGTGGATGACGTAATCGTAGGCGTCCATCGGGCACTCATCCCCCCCTACGATCGCGACACTCCTGATTCCCTTCGCCTTGCATGCTGCCAGGGCTTCCACGAGGTTCTTTGACTTTCCCGACGTGGAAATGCCCACGAAAACGTCGCCCGGCCTTCCCTGTGCCTCAATCTGCCGCGCGAACAACCGCTCGAAGCCATAGTCGTTACCAATGGCCGTAATGATGGATGTGTCCGTGGAGAGCGACAGTGCCGGCAATCCTGGCCGGTCGAAAGAGAACTTGTTCACCAGTTCCCCGGCCATGTGCTGCGCGTCGGCCGCGCTCCCGCCGTTCCCGGCCCACATCGTCTTGTTTCCGCTGCGGTAGGCAGCGACCATGATACCGGCGATGTCTTCAATCCGCTTGACAAGCGCATCGTCTTCCAACATCCGCTGCTTGATCCTGGCCGACTCGGCCAGCTGGGTCTTGATTGTCTCTATTACGTTCATATTCAATTGATTTCTAGTAAATCAGATGACATGGATCCTCCGGGATGCCCCCCCGGTGAAAATGATACCGGTCACGAAAAAGGCTATCAGGGAAAGCGGTGACGCCATCCCGATAAGCCGTCAGCAACGCTGCGTCCATCTCTTCGTTCTCTCCCGCAAGGACGCAGAGGGAATCGACCCAAGCCTGCAAACTCTCACGAATGGGAGGACATTGCAAGGTGAAGGAAACGCCTTTCGACGCGGCCAGGTCGGTCATTTCCTGCAGATAACTCCGACTCAGCGGAGATACCAGGCCATAAGGGACATCCGGTTCCAACTCATAGGCGAAGGCATAATTACTGATCCGGATGAAAGGAAGTCTCGCAGCCCAGTAATGGGGAATCTGTTTTAGCCTTGCCAGCAAGGCAGCGTTGAACAAGGGCTTGTATTCCCGGTTCAGAAATGGCTTGAGAAAATACTGGAACGAGAACTGGTCCAAGTCGTTCTGCAGACACTGTGGCGTACACACCAGGACTACCCGTTCCGGAAGGGCGTCTGTGTTGGATTCAAAATAGTTGCGCATCAGGAAATACTGCCCGGCCATCGTCACCGCCTGATTGCAGGAAAGGGAAACAGCATCAGGATAGGATTGCTGCGAAGGATAAAGTTGCTGACACACGCTGTCTCCCAGGATCAGCAGTCGTTTTCCATTCTTCTTCTTACTCAGGCCAATGGACCGGAACACTTCTTTTCCGTTAAACGTGGAAAACCGGAAACCGGTGATATACAGGAGGCCCTCCAGGGCTATAAGGACCAGGAGCCACACGAGACAACGGACGAGGAAGCGTTTCATCTTCAGAACTGGAAATAGATGAAAGCGCGGTCACCCTGCGCCGAGACGGCGGCGGCAAAGACCGCGACAAGGACGGCGAGATAAAAGAGCGTATTGGCAACCCGTTTTCCGGCAAACGGTTTCAATGCATGCTCCTGTTGGCGCTGGAACCACTCGATGACGACAAGCATCGTCAGGTACACGGCAATCGGGACGAAAGTCCTGGAAGTGAGCGAAGCCGGCACAGAGAACAGACTGCGGGAACAGAGGGTCCGGAGCCAGGTCCAGCCTTGCGCTATATCGTCCGCCCGGAACAGAATCCAACCGACCGTCACGAGGAAGAACACCGACAGCATCTGCCAGAATTCTTTCCAGGACGGAAGAAAGCGATCCTGCGCAACCACATCCTGGTACTTCCGGTTCTTCCCCAACAGAATCATCGGAAGGAAAAGCAAGGCGTGATAGGCACCCCAGGCGATGAACGTCCAGTTTGCCCCATGCCAGAGACCGCTCAGGAGAAAGATGACAAAGGTGTTCCGTACAATCTTTCCCTTGGAGCAACGGCTGCCGCCCAGCGGTATGTACACATAGTCCCGGAACCATGTTGTCAGGGAGATGTGCCACCTCCGCCAGAATTCCGCGACATCGCGGCTGAAATACGGGAAGGCGAAGTTCCGCATCAACTTGATTCCAAACAACTTGCCTGTCCCGATGGCCATATCTGAATACCCTGAGAAATCGCCGTAAATCTGGAATGAATAAAGAATCGACGCCAGCAGTACCGTGCTTCCCGAAGGGGACATTCCGGGTGACAGAACCTGGTCGACATAGACAGCACAGGTATCCGCCACAGCGATTTTCTTGAATAACCCCCACAAGAACTGACGGAGACCGTCGATCCCGGTCTCATAGTCGAAAGACCTCGGCTTGGCGAACTGAGGCAGCAGACTGGCCGCCCTGTCGATCGGGCCGGCCAGCAGTTCAGGAAAGAACCCTACAAAAGCAAAGAACTGCACGACATCCCTGGTCGGTTCCAACTTCCCCCGATACACGTCGATACTGTAACTCAACGCCTTGAAAGTATAGAAACTGATGCCTATCGGCAAGGCAAGGTGCAGCAGCAATCCGTCCACCCTGCCTCGGAGGAATACGTTCGCGAATGAAGTGGCGAAAAAGTCATAGTATTTGAACGCCCCCAGTACCAGCAGATTCACGACTATGTTCAACACGCTGAATAACTTCGCTTTCCTGGACACATTCCGATATTTGTGTATCAGGATGCCGCTTGCATAGGAGCATAGTGACGTAAAGGCGATCAACAAGAGGAACCGCCAATCGCACCACCCATAAAAGAAATAGGACGCTGCCACGATGAACAGATTCTGCCCTTTTACGTTTCTGCCGAACACGAACCAGTACAGCAGGAACACAACTGGCAGGAATACAGCGAATGCGAGTGAATTGAACAGCATCTACAAACCCTTCAGGAATTTCACCAATCTCTCTGCATAGTCCGCGAACCGGTACGGATGCAGGTTATCCCGCCGGGTCAAAGGTCGCGCGGTCTCGACCCTCTCCAGCAGCCGGCCAATACGGTCGGTCAATCCAGCCTCGTCGGTCGGGTCCACCAGGAATCCGTTCTGCCCTTCCCGGATCAGGTCGGCGGAACCTGCCGTCCGGGAAACAATCACCTTCGCACCCGACATCAACGCCTCACTCGTCACGGCGCCATAGGCTTCCTGGAAACTGGGCAGGACGAGCACGTCGATGAGATTGTACCATGCGAGCAGGTCCTCTTCCGTAAGCATCCCCGGAAAAACGGCGTACGGGGCTAGGGATTCCAGTAGCTGCCGGTTTGGCCCATCTCCGATGATGACCAATTGCGCACTGTCCCGGAATGGGGCAAAAGCGTGGATGAGCGTCGGAATATTCTTCAGGTCGACGAGTCTCCCCACGAACGCCACGATAGGTTTGTCACCCGGTCGAAGTCGTTCCGAAGACGGCAAGGCTCGTTCCAAAGCGGGCAAGATTCGCCGTTCATCGGCAAGAATCGGAATGAATTGTCCCTTCCCAAAACGATTCCGATACCAATCCCGGACAGCCGGCGTACTGACCATCAGGTCATCCACCCAAGCGGGGACAAAAAAGCGGGCCAGCCGGTGCAACCAGCCAAAGTCACGGTTCAGGATCAGATCCATGCTGTCGTCGCAAATGGAAATGACCCGATAGCCGAACCGTTTCCGCCTCAATAGCAATTGCAAGGTTATCAAAGAGAACTCCTGTACAAGGACAAAAGACGGCCGCGTCGCTTCCAACAAGGCTTTCAGCCCTTTCGCGTAGGGCTTTCCGCAGAACTTTCCAATCGGGAGATGCCTGTTGCCGTAACGGGCGCATCGCAGGATATCGGCCTCATTCTCCACGGGGACATAATGGTAGATGTCACAGTCCAGCCGCTCCGCGAGGACATTGCACAGATCTACACGGTATCGGGCAGGGTATGTGGAGATGTAGAGGTTTCTCATAAGTGGAAGAGATGGTACCGCTTCTGTTCCTCCGTCTCGAAACGATCCCTAATCTTCTGGGCTGGATTACCTCCCCATATTTCGCAGGAAGGAACATCCTTCGTCACGACGGAACCGGCTGCAATGATGGCGCCCGTGCCAATCGTCACGCCGGACAGGATGATGGAGCCACTGCCGATCCAGACATCGTCCCCGACGGTAACCAGTCCCCGCTGACCGGGATCCGAACTCCAGACGGAAACGCCGGGAATCCGGAAAGGATGGTCGTTCCTGCCGACAAAGGAAACCCTGGAACCCATCAATACTCGATTACCGACGCGCAAGTTACAAGCCACCTCATTGTAGGCGCCGAATTGGACCTTGTCTCCCAGTTCCACCTGCATGCCTTTCTCAAAACGGGCATGCGAACGGACGCGGACGAAACCGTTGTACTTCACCCATGGCCAGCGGACATGGAAATCCCACCAGGTCCGCACCCGGTTAAACAGGTAGTACATGGCAAAGGATATCTTTCCCTGTCCGGGCATCATGTTCTCGTAACTAATCATCATCGATGGTTTTAAAAGTAAGGACGGACTCCTCGAAGGAAACCCGCATCAAACTGTTCCGGGGACCGGCCGGGCGCGGGAAACGTGCCATAGCTTCTGACAAGGCCCGCCGGAATTCCTCCGGATCCAACGGATCGAAGACAATCCCGTTCGCCCCGTCGATGAAATCCAAGGAACCGATATATTGGCTGGCCAGCACGGGGCACCCGAGGACAAGCGATTCGTTCACGACGGCTCCGAACGCCTCGTAGTCACTGGCCAAGACGGAGAAATCGGCCCGATCATACCATTGGTACAAGGAGGCACCGAACTGGAAACCTGCAAAATGCACCTTGTCCCGGATTCCCAGTTGACAGGCATGCTTTTCCAGCCGCTCCCTCTCCCTGCCTTCTCCCACGAGTGCAAGGATGTATCCTTCGTTATCGACCGAAGCGAAGGCGTCCATAAGCCGGTCCAACTGTTTGAGTGCTACCAGCCGCCCGACATACAAGATGATGCGGGAAGGTCCAGGCATAGGGTCACGGAAGTCCTTCCGGTAGGAAAGCAGGGTGGAAGGGTCCTGAATATTCGGACAGATCCCGGTGCGCAGCCAGGGGAAATGCTCTTGGTAGAACCGTTCCACCGGACGGCTATACAGAATCACACCCTCAGACCGCTTCAGGACGAATTCGCGGGCCGCCGCCTTCAACCCGGAGGAAGCCTGGGCCCACCGGAGATTGTCGGAAGTCGTCACATAAAGCCGATACCCGAACCAGCGCTTGAGCAGTGCCAGAGCCACACTGACCGGCGAGTACTCATGGACGAAGATGACATCGGGACGGATCCTTTTCAAGATGGATGCGATTCCCGTCCGGAATGGCCGGGTGCCCACATTGAATCCTGTGTCCAGGAAATGGATATCCATCCCCTTGAGCCGGGAAAGCAGGTCTTCCCGGTCATACGTGAAGCCTTCCAACTCGGCATTGAAAAAGACGAGCGTCAAATCGTACTGCAAAGCCATTCCATTGAAGACATCGATTCTCCAAGGAGGCAGGTACTGGAAGAAATAAACGGCTTTCCTCATCGGGTGTTCCTCCATTCGCGAACGGTTTTCTCGCGGTCGAATCCGACTTTCAGACGGGTGTTCTTTCCTTTGCGGCATCCATCGTTTCCGCCACGGGTTTCAAAACGGACCGGGCCGTCCACCCAATTCTCGCCGATATAATTGCCCACATTGACCCGGTCGATGCGTGTCCGTGGATGGCTTTCCACCCAACGGGTGCGCCGCGAGTCAATACAATAGGAATTGGCGATCCCGATGACGAGATTGCCGTACACTTCCACATGGACCGCACCGTCGTCCAAGAAGATGCCCCGGTTGTCGGTTGCACCCACGATGTCGTGGATGTAATTGTTCCGGACCACCTGCCTCTGGCTGATCGTTCCGAGATAGATGGCTCCACTGTCCATCAAGGTTCGAGAAGGTGATTTTCGGAATTCGGCAGTCTGGTACATCTCGTTATCCTCGATCATCGAGGAGCACCGGTCGCTCATGGTCTCCGTGTAGTGGATTCCGGATAGGACGGCGCAGTACGAAAAATTGACAAAGCGGTTCCGGGCAATCCGGACGCCGGAGGCCTGGTTCCGCACACAGGCAGAATTGTCCAACGCCAGGCCGGTATCCTGGAACAGGCACTCCGACACCTCGGTCCGATCCGATTCGAATCCGATCTCAATGCAATTCCGGTAGCAGTGGCGGAAAGTGTTTTCAGAAATCGTACATCCGGACGTAAACTGGAAGAGGAGACAGTCGCTCCGCACCCCTTCAAAAGTACACCCTGAGATAGAGAAAGAACCGATCCGGCTGCGGTAGAACTTCATCAAGGAGTCATTTGCCGCATTCCCCAAAAAGGTAAATCCCCGGATGGACAAACTTTTGAAAGCACATCCCGAAACAAGCAGGAAGCGGGAAGCCTCACACTCATGCACGGAAACCTGCCCCGGTATATACAATTGTCCGCCCCGGACATAAGGGGTCAAGTCCGATTTTACGTTGTAGAGCAGATATCGGGGGAAGACGCGGCCGTACTTGAAATCGGCGTCAATGTCTGTCAACGGGTTCCGGTCGTCCGTCAAATTCGGACTCCGGAAATAGACAAAGCCCCTTTCTATCTTCTCCACCTTGTAACAGTTACTCCGGTACCACTGGGTTAATACAATCCAGGAGTCGGCCGCTCCGCGGGCGGACAGGGAGGGCTCATCGGTCAGGATGCGGCAAAGCCCTTGTGCCCTGTCCACGATTTCGGGACGGCGCCTGGCCTGCCGGGTTTCGGTTCTGAAGTCGAGGTTTCTGCCATTCATCACATCGACAAAACCGTGCGAAACATCGAAAGGACCTTCGAAAGGGGCCGTCTTCCACCGACCTGACCCGCCGGGGGCATAATCCTTCCCGGCACCCACCAGTCGCGCACCCTCCCCTTCAAAGGAGATGGAAACGTCAGGCTTTTCCAGTCCCATGAGTGCCAGATGCTGCTCCCGGAAGAAATAGATACCCGGTTGAAAACGCACACGGATGTCCCGGTCCCCTGACTGAATCAGTTTATGGAGGCAGACATCCAGTCCGTCAAAATCCGCCTGACCGGACACCGTGACCGTTCCAGCATCCAATCCCGAGGCAGTCAGCAAGTACAGGAACAGCAACAAAAGGAACCTTTTCATTTCCTCAAAAGCATTCTGACTTGTTTCATGCGGTAAAAAAGCGGATAACATCCCCTGATCAAGGCGGTAACTACACGGTCACGGCCCAGTCCTTCCATCTCCAGGGGGAAAGCGGAATCCAGGGAGGCACGGGCTTTTACCTCGGCGGGAGTCAATCCCGTCCGGATACCGGCATCCGTAATACCGTGGATGATGCTCAGGCAGGTCCTCGCCCGAAGGAGCGGATCTTCAATTCCCAGGGCTGCCGCAGCGAGGGCCTGGCCCAGCCGGTCAACTAGCGATGCGTCCCGGTTACGGGACGCGCTGCCGGGTCTCGGATCGATAGAATAGAACCGGATATCCAGGAAGACGACCCGACCGCCAGCAGAAAGGGCTCTGGCAAAAAACACGGTGTCTTCCGCATTGGACAGGCGTTCGTCGAAGCGGAGGCCGTTCTCTTCCAAATAAGAGCGTCGGAAGGAGCAGCCACAGACACTTCCCCGGACATACCCGCTCCGGGCAATCTCTTTCTTGGACAGACACTTCCCGTCCTGGAAACGTCCCTGCCAGGAATAGCGTTCCTCCTGGCCACAGAAGCTGCGCATGACGACGATATCGACGTCAAGACTACCGAGGACAGCCCCCAACCGGTCGAGCGCATCCGGAAGGACGGAATCATCGGCATCGACAAACACCAGGAAGTCCCCGGAAGCCACTTTCATGCCCGCATTCCGCGCGGCGGAAACGCCCCGGTTCTCCTGGCGGACCAACACGGTGCCGGGATAATCTGAAACGACAGCGGCAGTCCCGTCTTCGGATCCGTCATCTACGACGACCACCTCGGTCCCAAAGCCGGTTACCGAATCCAGGCAACTTGCCAGCGAGGCGGCAGCATTATAGGCGGGGATGATGACTGACATGCTCATAATCCGCGGACTATCTGGTTGTTGGAAAGAAGGCTGCCAGGATCGTCTTTCCGGACGAACAACCGCATCCTTCCGTCGCAAACGTTGTCATGTACCTTGTTCCCTACGTTGGTACGGGAAATCTTGCTGTTCGAGCGACGTGCCACGCGATAACAGCGGCGCAGGTCGATGCAGTATCCATTCCAGATGTGGGAAATCCTGTTCCCGGCGATTTCCACGTTGACGGCGCCATCGTCAGCCAGAATCCCCCGGTTTCCATGCGGCCCCTGGATGTCATGGATGTGGTTGTCCCGGATGACAGCCTGCTCGTTGATCGTACCGATATAGATGGCGCCTGCATCGATCAGGGCACGAGGGACCCCGCGCCGGAACGCTTCGGACATGCAGATCTCATTCTTTTCCACGACGCCCGAAGTTCCGAATCGGTCCAGTTTCGTATAGTGGATTCCCACGCTGACAGCCGAGTAGGAAAAGTCTTCGAAATAGTTTTCCGCGATTCTGTAGTCGTCAGCCAGGCACCGGACGACGGCGGCATTGGACATCATGAGCCCGTTATCCAGGAAACGATTGTTCAGGACGGACACGTCCGATCCGCCTTCCCCGATATGGATGGAACTCATGTAATTGTTCCGGAAAACGCATTCCTTTACCTGAAATCTGTCCGATTCCTCAGTGGTGATGGTTTCTGAGCGTATGCCGAGGAAACGGTTGTTCGAGATCCGGATGCGGCCGGCGTCCACACGATTAAACTGAAGGAGGCTCTTCCCCGCCCTGTTTCCCAGGAAAGACAAGCCATCCAGGTCCACACTGCCCAGCCGGCTGTCCTGGACCGTCAGGAAGTTGGAAACGCCGCACGGGTGCAAATCTTGACGGACGGGAGGATGACAGAGAATATACCGGGGGAAACAACGTCCGAACCGCAGTTCGGACCACATCCTCGTCCCATAATCCCGTTCTTTTCGGAAATACAGCCACCCGTGATGGATCTTTTCGACCGGATAGACGGCTCCCTTGAACCATTGGGACAGGATGATGTGCCAGCCCTCCACCTCGTCTTCGTCCCGGTCCGGTTCCTGGCAGCGGATCATGAACACGTTACGCCGGAAAAGAACGGGAATGGGCCAGCTCCCGGCCTTGGCCACATGTTCACGGATGTCTACGGGCTCTTTTTTCTCCAAGTCCACATATCCGATGTCCAGATTGTACTCAGGACCCGTTGACATCGCCGTCAGTACAGCACCTTGACCTTAGATGCGCAGATGGAAATCCGCCCGGTCCATATCTGAAAGCCGCAGGTGTTCCTCCCGGAAATAATAGATACCCGGTCCGATACTGATATCCGCCAATGTGTCCTTCGATGAGAGAATCGCATCCAACGAATGCTGCAATTGGTCGAAGTCAGCCTGGTTTCGGACCTCGATCCGCCTGCCCCAAAGAAGGACAGGCATCAGCAACAAGAAGAGCGAAAGACAAATCCTATTCATCATATGAGCGAACGATACCGCCGGAGTAACTGCCTCACCCGACGTTTCTTCTCCTCCTTCTTCGCGACGTAGTACCCGGTATCGGAATAGAACAGATAAAAAAACAGGCAAAGCCAGAGGCTGTAACGGGGGGTTAGGAAATACGAAATGGTCAAGGCTCCCATCAGGATGTACAAGGCATTGGCGCGGACCACATAGGAATGGTTCCTGGACAATCCCTGGATCACATACACCAGGACCGTGAGAGCCGGTATGATCCCGAACTGGTGCCAGAAGCCCAGCAGGCCCAAGTCGGAATGGAAGATACCCTCCATCTTCAACTGCTCTACCATGGGACTGACATGTCCGGAAATGAAGCCGTTCCCCCAAAGATAGGAAGCCCATCCGTTGACGCCCGAGACGAAGTAGTCGAAACTCTTCACGCGATTGTAATCCGGATCGGACAGTTGTCCCATGGTCTCCTCGAAAAGGCCCGATACATAGGAGAACGCGATGAGACTGAACGCGATAAAAAAGAAGGCCATCAACACTTCGGCCACCAACCTCCGGCTCGCCTTCTTGTCGAACAGAACCACGAAGACGATCACGGCCAGGGCTGCTACCAGGATGGTCCGGCTCTGAATCAGGAAGATGACGAAGAAGATGAACAGGGAGAGCAATCCCCACTTCAGCTTGTTTTTCCGGTTCCGGAAATCATTCAAGGCAAAAATCAAGGCAGGAATCAGGAACTGGTCACCGGGAAGACGACGGACAATGTCTCCTTCTTCGATGAAATCCACTCCATCCGGCACCGCCACCCAGCCAGGTTGGACGAACGTTCCCCACATGAGGGCAACGAAATAGATGAAAACAAAGGAATAGAGGGCTCTCTTGATTTCAATGTCTGTGGGACGGATGGACAGCAGGACCGGATAGACCAGATAGGCGGCGAATACGCGGTAAACAACGACTGAATGGTACAGATGCTGCCCGTAATAGAGGTATGCC
>JAEEGH010005474.1_pt1 | contig 31840 bp, 24 predicted proteins | sample 9134181 | NCBI WGS metagenome assembly JAEEGH01 (sample SAMN16246544, study PRJNA631951) | gut metagenome | biome: gut microbiome; feature: rumen; material: DP-attached | host: Bos | place: Iran: Karaj | collected 2018-10
ACCGTTCGGTGTACGAGTTCGCCGAGCGTTATGCCGAGCGCTGCGCCGAGCGAGGCACCTCTTCAAGCAAAGACAAGGTCTTCATGAAGACATGCATGGTTGGCGCCAATTCGAGTACAAGGCTCACCTTCCACTCGCGCGGCCATCAAGAACTGGCCGTGGTGGCAGAGCCAGGCGGCCTCATCACCTTGCGAGTGCACGACACCACCAACGACACGTGGCACAACGACACCAAGAAAGTAAAGAAGGGCCTCCCCTCTCGTGCCTTGGTCTTTGACCTACCCACTAGCAAGCGCTGTTCATTGGAGGTGGAAGTGATTAACAAGTCGAAGAAAGATATTAGTTTTGTAGTGATAAGTAATTAAGACAAACCCATCCCATCATGAAAAAACACCTCACCTTTATCCTTCTGATGGTCCTCGCTACCATCACCTGCTATGCCCAAAACGAGAAATGCATTGCCCTTGTGATTGGTAACTCAAAATATGAAGGCAAAGGCAATACCTTGCGCAATCCTGCTAACGATGCCCTTGACATTTCAGCGAAACTCAAAGACATGGACTTTGAAGTAATCACCCTCCTTAACGGAAGCCTACTTCAGATGGATGATGTCATAGACAACTTCGGCAAAAAGGCCAAAGACTACGACATAGCCTTGTTCTATTATGCAGGCCATGGAATTCAATCTAATGGAGACAACTTTTTGATTCCTGTAGATGCCGTTCTGCGTTCTGAAGCCGATATAAAATACCGATGCACCAACGTCAACTATGTACTCGACAAATTGGACGAGTCAGAATGTCCCATGAAAATCATCGTCTTAGACGCATGTCGAGACAATCCTTTTGAGCGAAGTTGGCATAGGGCAGCAGGGTCAAGTGGATTATCCTTCATTAACGCACCCAAAGGCACATTAATTTCCTACGCCACCAGTCCAGGCAGCGTAGCCGAAGATGGAAATGGAAGAAACAGTCCCTATGCCACCGCATTCATAAATACTTTAGACATCCCCGGCCTAACACTGCTCAGTTTTTTCAACAAGATAAGCACAGCCGTACAAACCGCCACAAATGAAGTGCAGATTCCATGGACTACCAATAGTGCCATCACAGGCGATTTTTGCTTCAACAAAGGGAATACCCCGACCACCAAAAACCCGAAATCCAGTCAAACAAACATTAGCGTACCAGAACAAAAAGAACAAATCGACCGACTTCTGAGAGAAGCCCAGAACAATTACGACATCGCGATGAATTACATCAGGGAAGGAGACTACGGGAAGGCAATCCCTCATTTGAAAGAAGCTGCGAACCTAGGCAACGACGAAGCGCAGAACACCCTTGGCGACTTGTATTTCGAAGGATTGGGGGTCGATCAAAACTACCATTCCGCCGTCAGCTATTATTTACAAGCCGCCAATGCTGGCAACTCCGTCGCACAGTTCAACATGGGGCGAATGTATGAGTACGGTTATGGGGTAAAGCCCAATGTCGAAACATCTCTCGGATGGTATCATCAATCATCGCTACAAGGATACAAACCCGCATCCGACAGCTGGATGCGTCTATACGACTTCATCAACACGCCATCGGCACAACATACCAATTTAGAATTTAAAGTCAAAGGAGCTTCATTTACAATGATTTTTGTTGAAGGAGGGACTTTTTTGATGGGAGCACAAAGCGACAATTCCGAATGGAACAACTATGACAGAGACGCTCTTGGCGATGAAAAACCAATACACACCGTAGTATTGAACAACTACTACATCGGCGAAACCGAAGTCACCGTGTCGTTATGGAATGCCGTCATGGGGACTCATCTCGAAAGTAACGACCATCCAGTCAATAGAATAACCTACGACGAAGCCTTGACTTTCATTCAGAAATTAAATCAGCTCACCTCAAGACATTTCCGTCTGCCGACAGAAGCTGAATGGGAATATGCCGCAAAAGGCGGAAAGAACAGCCACGGCTATATTTATTCTGGAAGCAACAATCTTAGCGATGTTACGCTACACTATTCCGAATTCATCATTGGTGTCTATCCAGATGTCAACGGACAAATCGAGGATGTCAAGCAAGCTGCGGCCAATGAACTTGGAATCTACGACATGACAGGCAATGTTTTGGAATGGTGTAGCGATTGGTATGGGAAATACAGTGAAGCCACACAAGTCAATCCCACAGGACCTGATAGCGGCACATTACGTATTGCACGCGGAGGCGATTATTCAAGTATGCCCAGTCATTGTCGCGTTACATATCGTTCTACCTATAACCCCATAGCACCCTTAGGTTTCCGTCTTGTCCTAACCGAATAACATTCTTTCACCTACTCAAACCATGTTTTCAATGAGCAACAACACACCTATTAAAACAACACTGATTATCTTCTTGCTTTTGCTCGCACAATTGGGCCACACCCAAAACGAAAAGCGCCTCGCTCTTGTGGTGGGCAACGCAGAATATCTTGGCAAAGGCAACACACTAAGCAATCCCGCAAACGATGCCACCGACGTGTCGACAAAGTTGAAGGAGTTGGGATTCGATGTGACAACATTAATTGATGGAGATCATCTTCAGTTGGACGAATCCATTGAGGCTTTTGCCACGAAAGCCAAGGAATATGACGTGTCCATATTCTACTATTCAGGACACGGACTGCAATCGAAAGGCAACAATTATTTGGTGCCTGTTGATGCCGAGCTGAAGTCGGAAGCCGACGTAAAATACAAATGTACCGATGTCAACCACCTGCTCTCCAAATTGGAAGAATCGGAATGTCCCTTGAAAATCGTTGTCTTGGATGCCTGCCGAAACGACCCTTTTACACGCAGTTGGCATAGGTCCACGGAATCATCAGGTCTTTCATATGTCAATGCGACCATGGGCACAGTAATATCGTATGCCACAGCACCAGGTCGAACCGCCAACGACGGAACAGGGAGAAACAGTCCTTTCACAAAGGCTTTTCTGAAAACATTGGACACTCCAGGACTAACAATATTGAACTTTTTCAATGAAGTAGGTACAACCGTACAAGCCGACACAAAAAACAAGCAAACACCGTGGATGACAAGCAGTGCCATCAATGGAAACTTTTGCTTTAATACCCAAAACGTCAACACGTCTTCCACGCCCCCATATCCTGCGCCAACCCAAGCATTGGAACGACAGAGAAGTGAGACTGAAGCCTTGGAAACAGTTAGTTCTCCCCCTGCAGGTTACGACCAAGAAAGAAACTACTTAGACGAAAGCGAATTAGAAAGAATGGCCAGAGAACTAGAAGAAAAACGTGTTGAAAGGGAACACCTTTATGAATTAGGCAAGGAGTTCATGGATAGAGACGAGTACGAAAACGCCCTTCCCTATCTTCTGAAAGCAGGCAACATGGGTCATGTCAATGCCCAAAAAGAACTGGCTTTCATGTATTTTCACGGATATGGAACCGAACAAAACTACGAAGAAACCGTAAAATGGTTGAACGAAGCTGCCAGTGCAAATGACAACGTTGCACAACATGACCTTGGATACATGTACGAATATGGATTTGGGTTCAGTAAACCAGATATTAATGGAGCTATCTATTGGTACCACGAATCCGCAAAAAACGGAAACAAAAAAGCCTACGAAGCATGGCTGAGACTATATAAAGAACACTAAATATCACAAAAATGAAAAAAACAATCCTTTTAACAAGCATGTTTTTCATTGTCGGATCAATGACATGCCTTCAAGCGCAAAAAAAAGACCTGACATTTACAGTCAATGGAGTATCATTCACGATGAAATACGTCGAAGGCGGTACTTTTAACATGGGTTCCAACAACTCTGATTATGATGATGAACAACCCATCCACAAAGTGACCCTTAGCAGCTATTATATAGCAGAGACAGAGGTTACACAGGCGTTGTTTAAAGCCGTTACCGACATGTCATTAACAGAATTCAGAAACAATTACCTTGATAGTAGGCTCCCGATGTTCGGCACTGGTAACGAGTACCCTGCCTATTATTTAAGTTGGGAAGATTGTCAATTTTTCCTTGACTTATTAAATGCAAAAACAGGCAAAAAATTCAGACTCCCCACCGAAGCCGAATGGGAATATGCCGCCCGAGGAGGCAAAAAATCCAAAGGCTACAAATATTCCGGAAGCAACAACTTGCGCGAAGTCGCATGGATCACACCAGAGACCAGAGGACAAACCCATCCCGTAAAACAGAAAAAACCCAACGAACTAGGTTTGTACGATATGACAGGCAATGTTGCCGAATGGTGCAACGATTGGTACGATTCAGATTATTATGAAGAAAGTCCTCAAAACAACCCTAAGGGACCCTCGCATGAATCAGACGACCAATTTGTACTCAGATATAATTTTCAAGTATTCAATCTACCTGATCTTCCAGATGAATTAGACGATAAAGTGGTAAGAGGTGGAAGTTGCGCTCCAGAAGGCTTTGAAGATGAAACAGTATACGAGAACACCCGTCGCGATTTTACTGAAGCCAACCACAGATGGACTGAATTCTTCGCTCATCTTATTCACCACCTAGGTCTGCGGTTAGTTCTTTCAGCAGAATAATAGCCGATTTTCCGAAAAACTCATTGGGCGACAGCCAATAAGTAGGCGACGTGAGTCCACGCTCTTAACCGACAAACAAAACAACAAACCACCATGAAAAAACGCCTCACCCTCATCCTCCTGATGGCCCTCTCAGCCATAACTGCCTTCACCCGAACTGAAAAACGTCTCGCTTTGGTGATAGGCAACGCCGAATATGTTGGCAAAGGCAATACGTTACGCAATCCCGTCAACGATGCCAACGATGTATCCAACAAACTCAAAACCTTGGGGTTTGATGTGACAACAGTGCTGAACGCCTCTATGCTTGAGATGGACGATGCCATCGATGCTTTTGGCCAAAAGGCGAAGAACTACGATGTGGCTTTGTTCTATTATTCTGGCCATGGGCTGCAATCAAGAGGCGAAAACTATTTGGTTCCAGTGGATGCCGAACTGACCACCGAAGCATCTATCCGGGCCAGATGCTCGTCCATCAATTATTTGCTTGACCTTTTAGATGAATCAGGATGCCCTATGAAGGTGGTTTGTCTTGATGCATGTCGCGACAACCCGTTTGAAAGAAGCAAGGGGTTCTCAAAAGGATTATCAGGCATAGACGCCAGCAAAGGCACTTTAATTTCATTTGCCACAGCAAAAGGCAAAACTGCCGATGACGGTGACGGACGCAATAGTCCATACACAACGGCTTTTCTCAATGCTTTGGATCAACCCAACCTATTGATACTTGATTTTTTCAACACAATCTCAAACCAAGTGGAAAAAATCTCTCATGAAACTCAGATACCTTGGACGAACTATTCTTCGCTAAAGGGCGATTTTTGCTTTAATAAGAAAGAGACGAAAACAAATCCACAACCGCCCACCGACCATCCTTCCATTAAAGGAACTTTTTCCGTAACCCAGCGAAGAAAAGTTCGCTTCGCCAGTGGCAATCTTCAATACAACGCATACTCAAACTCATGGCGCATCGCACCCAACCCGTGGGACGTGATAGGCGAGGCCAACGAAAACATTTCATCATCATACAATGGATGGATAGACCTCTTTGGTTGGGGAGGATATAACCCAACTGAGATTTCCACACGCACGTTGGACTATATGCCTTTCATGGAGCGAGGCAGCAACTTTGATGATGAGTGGTACACTCTAGACGTGGACGAATGGGACTATGTGTTTACAAAACGCAACACCACCTCTGGCATCCGTTATGTCAAAGCTACGGTAAACGGCGTGAATGGAGTAATACTGCTACCTGATGATTGGAATAGTTCGACTTTTAACTTATATAATCCAAATGAAAGCGATGCTGAATTCGGAAGCAATACGATTAATGCCTCCCAATGGAACGCAATCTTCTCACCTACTGGAGCAGTCTTTTTGCCCGCCGCTGGTCGTCGATGCCGTACTACAGCAATTGATGTACACCTTTACGGAGGCTATTGGGCAGCCACGTATGACAGTAGCGGCCGAGCCTATTACGTGGATTTCGACGACGACAGTCTTTACACAGATGACTATGATGCGTTGTGGTATGGTCGTTCTATCCGTCTTGCCCATCCTGTGAAGTAGATTTTTTGCCTTCCTCATGTGACGGATGGTTTTCTGCAAATAACAAACAAAAAAAATGAAAAAAAGCCTTACCCTCATCTTCATCCTGGTCCTCGCTGCCCTCACAGCAACCGCCCAAACCCAGCACCAGGCCGACAGTCTCTATAACCTAGGCCGCGAACTGGTCAATAACGGCAAGACCGCAGAAGGCCGTCCTATCGCCCAACAAGCCATGGAGATGTACAAAACCCTCCACGGCGAAGTGAGCGACGACTATATCAACGCCCTCAACGTGTGCGCTGCTTCCTTCGGACAAGAAAAAAATTACCAGAAAGCCGCTGAGATTGAGCAAAATGTATTGAATCTTTGCGAAAAGCTGGACCACCAGCATCCAAGAATCGGACTCTTTTATTCAAATATGGGGTTTTATTCCTACCTAATCGACGACTATCCAAACGGCACCAAGTATTGGGAACTCGCCCTACCCTTCGAAGAGAAATACTCCGACAAATACGGCCACATGATCCAAGGGATGGCCATGATGTATGAGGCAATGGGCAACACCGAAGGCGTCGCCCGCATGATGAAACTGATCCAAGAAAACAACGATTATGAACTTACCAAACCCTGCGAAGACGTGAAGTGCATGCTTGAACGCGGCACCTATTTCGCATCGATCGGCGACAACTCCACCGCCAAGGAATGGTATCTGCAAGCCGTCAACGCCGCCGAAGGCGACAACAAAATTGAAGCACAAGAGACCTACGGACGCTTCCTTGCCATGACTATGCGCGACTACACCACAGGCGCAGAACACCAACTGGCGGCAGCCAAACTCCGCAAAACCTTGCATGGCGAGAACGAAGACTATTTCATGTCGCTCAACACCGCCGGACTCTACTCCTTCTTTGGCAAACAACACCAACAAGCCATCGACTGCTTCGCACCCGTGGCCGCCTACTACCGCCAATTCGACTCGCCTTCAGCCCGCAGTAACGTGGCCAAATGCGAGAAAAACATGGGCAACTCCTACAATGCCCTCAGAAACCACGTCAAAGCCATAGAGTGTTTCCGACACGTTGTGGACTACTATGAGACCTACGACCAGCAAAGCGAAGATTACCCCAAAGCCATCGAGCGTCTGGCCACCGCAGAGAAGTTCAACAAAGACTACGACAATGCCATCACACACTACAAGCAGGCCATGACCATCTTTGAAGAGCGCAATATGATGGAAGCCTATGGCGAGACCGCCTCCGAACTCCAACTCTGCTATTATTACGCTGGCATCAATGAAGAAGTAGATGCCAAGGAAGACCAAGTGAAAGCGCAACGTAACGCCAAACTTGACCAACTCATCAAGGAAGAACTAGAAAACCTTCAACTGACCCACGACTATTTGGGTGAACTTGTCTATGCCCGCTCACTCGGCACCATAGCCGGCTGCTACAACCTAAAAGAGGAATACGCCAACGCCATCGACTACTACCAACAATACATGAATGCCATCCGTACCGCCCTGCAATCGGAATTCAGCATGCAAGGCGAGACTGAGCGCATGGCCACGTGGAACGAGGAAAAAAACGAAATACAAGAGTTGAAGGAATTGCTCGTTAACCTACCCGTCGGTAACGAAGTTCTCATCGATGACCTGACCGCCTTGGTTTACGATGCCGCCCTGCTCTCGAAAGGCATTCTGCTCAACTCCTCCATCGCATTTGAGAAAGTGTTGGCCGACAACGCCAATCCCCAACTACAAACCCTTTATGAAAAAATCAAGAGCAACATTGCTGAAATCGAACGGCTGCGCGTTGAAGCACAAACCGACGACGACCTTGAAAAAATTGTTGCGCTTACCCAAGAAAACCACGCCTTGCAACTGCAACTCTACAAAGGTTGCAAGGAGTTGGCCGACTTCACCGACTATATCGCCTATACATGGAAAGATGTGCAAAACGCCTTGGGAGACAGCGATATTGCCATCGAGTTCCTAGCCATAGAAGAAGGACCCTTCGACAATGAAAACTACATGGCTGCCCTAGTGCTGACCAAAGACAGTCCCAGTCCCATTGCAGTGCCTATCTGCAACTTGGCCGAAGTCAAGGTGATGTCAACCTTCGAACAACTCTACGAACTCGACGGCATGGTATGGGGCAACATCGGCAAACTTCTGGAAGGCAAGCAGCGCATCTACTTCTCGGCAGACGGCGGCTTCAACCACATTGGCATCGAATACCTGAAATATAACGGCAAACCGCTGTCGGAGCAATTTGAGGTCTACCGACTTTCATCAACCAAAGAATTGTGCATGCGCCATCAGCGCCCCCACATGGACTACATCGCTCTCTTTGGCGACATTTCCTACGACGAAAAAGCCACACTTTCCGAAAACACTGACAATAGCCTGCTAGCCATGCGTCAGGTGGATTCGCGCTTCGACCCTTTAAAGAGCACCCAGAGAGAATTGGACGACATTGCTGCCATCCTAAAATCCCCGTCGACAACCATTACCAAACTGGCAAAGACTGAGGCCAGCCAAACCGCTTTCCTCAAACTCAGCGGCAGCAAAGTCAACCTCATCCATATCGCTACACACGGCGCCTATCTGCCTTCCGACAAACAGACAGAAGCAGAATCCATGCAAAACTGCATACTGGCTTTCGCTGGCGCCAACGACTATGAAGAGACTCACGACGGCATCCTAACTGCCGCCGACATCGCCAAGATGAACCTGCGCCAGTGCGACCTCGTGGTGCTATCAGCCTGCGAGACCGGCCTAGGCAAACTCGGCGACGACGGCGTATTCGGTCTCCAGCGCGGTTTCAAAAACGCAGGGGTTCGTACGCTCTTGATGAGCACCAAGAAAGTCTATGACCAAACCACCGCCGACATGATGGTCAGTTTCTACCGCCATCTTGCCGAAGGGCTGAGCATGCGCGAATCTCTCGTCAAGGCCCAACAGGAATTACGCGACGCTGGTTACTCCGACGCTAAATATTGGGCCTCATTCATCCTCCTCGACGCAATCGAATAATCTTTAACAGAACCTTATTTCCCTTCCCTAAACCTCACAATCGCGTCGATAATCTCGTCGTTGTCATCGGAGATCGTGAGCAGCATGTTATGGAAGATGCCACGGTCGCTGAGGTCTTTCAGCAACGTGTAGGCCGGCATATAGTTGGTGTAGTAGTCCTTGCCCATAAAGATCATGGGACTGGCGAACCCCACGCTCTCATAGTGGTTTTGGCCAGCGTCTTGGAAGATTTCCTGCATAGTGCCGGCACTACCAGGGGTATAGATAATGCCTCCTTTGGCGATGGTAACGATACCGTCTTCACGCACGCTGTTGTCGAAGTATTTGGCGATGTCGGTGGCAAAAGGCGCCGTCGGTTCGTGACCATAATACCAAGTCGGGATGGCCAAACTGCGATAGTCGCTTTGCAATGGGAAGCGCTCCATCACCTCAAACGAACGGCACAACCAACCTTCGTCCTTAAATGTCGGGGATGACATCAGCATGTCGACGGCCTCGTTGGTCTCCGCCTCGCTCCTACCCGCCATCCATGCGCCGAGGTGCGTGGCTTCCATGGCGCCAGGACCGCCACCCGTCACCATCAGACGTCCCATCTCAGTAAGCTTCTTGCTGAGGAATACAATTTGCCGATACCCAGGGTCGTCACGCCGCTTGGCATGGCCGCCCATCACACCGACAACATCCTTTTCGTTGTATTGCTCCAGCATCACGTTGAGCGCATGGGTGATGAAATGGTCATGCAAGGCGCGGGCCAAAGTCTCATCAAGCGCGTGGTCGTATTTGCCTTGGGCCATATAATGGCGGTAGACCTTGGTGTCGTAGCATGTCTCAAAGGTTTTCTCGTCATGATAGTCGTAACCTGCATACAACACCTTGCTATTATACAGGCCCTTGGGACATGTCGAGAAAGGCTTGCCCAAACCTGGCACGTATTGTGCCAATTCTTCGGTACTCATTTCCCTCAAGACGCGCTCAAAGTTCTTCTGGGCCTCAACGTCAACCATTATTGGCCTCTCTTGAATCGGATTGCTGTTATCTTTAGTATCCATAGTATATAGTTTTATTTAGATAGTACTCAAATTAGATTAATAATATCAAATCCCTGACTACGAAAAAGATGCAAACGAAGGCATAGAACAGTTTGATCGATGTGCCGATCACGAAACCAATCAACGAACCCGCTGCTGCTTTCCACGCTGCCTTGTTGGGCGTCTTGGCAATCCTTTCCCCGATGTATGCCCCAAAAAACGGTCCGGCCAGGATTGCAATGAAGGCGAAATTGAAGAAGGTGGTAAGGATCAACCCAGCCAAAAGGCCTATCGTACTCCCCCACATCCCCTGCTTTGTGCCACCAAACTTCTTAGTGCCCCAAATAGGCACCACATAGTCGAGCACAAACGCCACAGCGCCAATCACGCCCATGACAACCAAGAACCACACAGAATGCTCGACCCCTTCGATGAACGACACCAAAAGCAAGCCCAGGTAACTGAAAGGAGGCCCTGCAATGCCCGGGACAATGGCGCCCACCAGTCCCATAAACACCGACAAGATGGCCAAAACGATCAGAACATAAACCATCGCATTCATTTTTAGACTGCGAAAATAATAAAAAAGATGATGAAGCGCCATCCCTTCCATAGTTTTTCAGCCAATCGCTTTGTTTTTTCGAAAATCAACCTTACATTTGCACCATTAAAACAACAACATGAAGAAAATTCTACTCCTGATAACGCTAATCATTTCGACATCAACGCTTTTTGCTTACGACATCATCCATCCCATCGGTGGACGTGCGGCGGCAATGGGTGGGTCGTCAGTGGCCTCGCAAGGGCTGTGGGCATTGCAAAACAATCCCGCCGGGATGGCCAATTTGGACAAAATCAGCCTCGGCCTCTATTACGAGAACCGCTGGATGCTGCCCGAGACGGCATACAAATGCGGCGCCTTTGCCCTACCTACGAAATTTGGCACCTTGGGCCTGAGTTTCAACCAATTCGGCTCTTCAAAATACAACGAGAACAAGTTCGGTTTTGCCTATGCCAAAGACTTTGGTCGCTACCTGCAAATCGGTCTGCAACTCGACTATCTGCTACTCAAAATCGGCAACGACTACGGCACCTTCAGCGCGGTCACCTTTGAATTGGGAATACAATCGCGAGTCACCGACAAACTAACTCTTGGCACTTATGTCTTCAACCCTGCCAGCCTCAGTTTCGAACAGACCTTGAACCACGAAAAGATGCCCATAGTGTTTCGCTTCGGCATGGCCTACCAATTCACCAAGGACTTCATCGGGCAGTGCGAAATCGAGAAAAACTCCGAACGTGAGGGCGCCAGTTTGAGAGCCGGACTTGAATATGAGGCCGTCAAGAACCTGTACATCCGCGCCGGCGTGCAAACCAACCCTGGCATCCTCAGTTTCGGTCTCGGCTACGCCATAAGTTTTGCGCAAATCAACGTGGCAGCACAGTTACACAACGAGTTGGGAGCGTCAGTACAAATCGGCACGGTATTCAGCATTGGGAAATAATATGAAGCGATTGGTTTTCATCATATTATCCTTATTTGTCGTCTCGTTGGCAAAGGCACAGATTGCCATTGACACACTCAGCGCCGATGCTTTGAACAACCTGCTCATCGAACAGGTGGAACGGTTGGCTGAAGACAGCGACGAAGACGTGGATTATGAAGACCTCCTGGAACATTACATTTTTTATGGCGACAATCCCGTCAACATCAACAGCGACGAGGTGATGCGTTTGGTAGAGTTGCACCTGCTCAGCGTGTTCCAATACGAAGAACTGCAGAAATACCGCCGCTTTTATGGAGACTTCATGTTCATTGACGAATTGGAAATGGTGGAAGGCTTTGACGAACAGACCTTAGCGATTATCCGTCCTGTGGTATGCATCGAGAAAGACCAAAGCAAGGACAAAATCACGCTCAACAAAATGGCGCGCTATGGCAAGCACCAATTGGTGGGGCGCTACGAGCAAGTCCTTGAACAGCAGCAAGGCTATGCTCCCTTTGACGATTCTCTATTATTGAAGAAACCTAACTCGCGCTATCTCGGCAGTCCCCAGAAACTCCAGTTCAAATACACCTATAACTACAGGAACAAAATCCGAGCAGGCTTCGTTTTGGAGAAAGATGCCGGAGAGATGTTTTTCACCGACAAGGTGAGCGACACTATCCAGGCCTTGCTTGGCAAGCAATACCATCGCGGTTTCGACTTCGCTGGTTTCCACCTCTACGCCAAGGATTTAGGCATCGTAAAAGCCGCTGTTTTGGGCGACTACCAGTTGGCCTACGGCCAAGGTCTTACGTTGTGGTCGGGCATGAGTTTCGGGAAGACTGGCGCAGGCAGCAGCGTAATGAAGCAAGGACGAGGCATCACGCCCAAAGGTTCCGCCAGCGAATATGCATTTATGCGTGGCGCCGCCTTAACCCTTGGCGGCGGTCCTTTCAGCGGCACCATTTTCTACTCCAACCGTTTGGTTGACGCTAACATCAGCGCCATCGACACCTTGGACAGCGAGGCCGAATTCGTCAGCAGCCTGCAAGAAACGGGTTATCACCGCACGATAGGCGAACTGCAAGACCGCCATGCCATTCGTCAGCAAGTCATCGGTGGGCATCTGTCGTATGCCATCGCCCATTTCGAGGTAGGTTACACCGCCCACCACACTTGGCTCAACGTGCCGCTCGAACTCAGGCCCAGCCATTACAACCAGTTCTATTTCCAAGGGCAACGGTTGACCAACCAAGGCATTGACTTCAAGTATGTGAAAGGGAAATATGCGGTTTTTGGCGAAGCTTCAATGAGTTACAACCCAGGGACTAAGACTCCTGAGTCCGTCGAAGGGCCGACACAGACGGTCCTTCGACAGGCTCAGGGACCTGCTTTTGCAGGCTTGTTCGGCATAACTGTAAAACCCGCCGGCTATCTCAATTTCACCATAATGTACCGCGACTATGGCAAGGCTTACCAAAACCTTTTGGGCAACGCTTTTGGCGAAGGCAGCCGCAACCAAGGGCAACGCGGCATCGATCTCGGTTTGGAAGCGGCACCCGCACCCTATTGGAACATCCTCGCCTATGCCGACCAGTTCCAGTTCACTTGGCTGACCTCGCAAGTCAATGCGCCGAGCCGAGGCCACGACTACTACCTGCGCATCAGTCACAGTTTCAACCGCCGTACACAAGCCTATCTGCAATTCCGCTCCAAGACCAAGATGAAGAACTCAACTGACGGCATGGTGTTCAGCCACTACCCCATCCTCTACACCAAGAATTCCGTTCGTTTCAACATCAACTATCAGATAGGCTGGGACTTGCACTTCACCAACAAGGCAGAATATGCCCACTACCACAACGAAGACGGCAGCAACGAACACGGTTATTTCCTTTGCCAGGATATCGCCTACAAACCAGAGAACAAGCCTTTCAGCCTTACCTTCCGCTACGCCATCTTCGATGCCCAGGACTACAATGCCCGCATCTATGCCTACGAGAACGACGTGCTGTATTCATTCAGCGTGCCTGCCCTTTACGGCAAAGGCATGAGGGTGTATTTGCTAGGAAAGGTTAAATTATTCGATGCCTTGACGCTCTATGCCCGCATCGGACGCACCATCTACAGCGACCGCGACGAAATCGGCAGCGGACTGACGCTGATAGAGGGAAACCATAAGACGGATTTGAAGGTGGAGGCGATTTGGAAACTGTGATGACGCATGGAAAAAACGAAACAAATAATGATTTAGTCGCTTTTCATCTGCTTGATTCAGAAAAAACTATTTTTGCAACTTTAATAAAAACCATCATTCTATGACTTACTTACTGATTCTATTAGGCGTTTCTCTGCTCGTTTCCGCCGTTGGATGGATTTATTTCATCTATTTCTTCAGCCTAGGCTATGGTTATGGCGTGGCTGCATTGGCCATCACCATGGTGGTGCTCTTCTGCGGTGTGCTCAGTTGGCCGACAATTGCCTTGTGCGCGCTGTTGTTCTTGTTTGGTTGCCGCCTTGGCACCTATCTGCTCATCCGCGAGAAGAAAACCGCCGCATACCGAAAAATCCTGTATGACCCTTCCTTGCAACAAAAGAAACCCCTCTTTGTCATCCTCATGGTGTGGTTGTTCTGCGCCGTCCTCTATGTGGCACAAGTAAGTCCTGTGGCTTTCCGCCTGGCCAACACCGTTGAAGGAAAGGTGGCAAGCGACCTTTGGGCATGGATTGGAGCAGGCGTCATCCTGCTTGGCATTGCCTTGGAAGCCCTCAGCGACGCCCAAAAAAGCAAGGCGAAGAAAAAGGATCCAAAACGTTTCGTTTCCACGGGACTTTACCGTATCGTGCGCTGTCCCAACTATTTGGGCGAGGTTGTCATTTGGACAGGAAGCCTTCTCAGCGGCATCGGCGCAGGTCTCACGGTGTGGCAATGGGTCATTGCTGCCATCGGTTATATCGGCATCCTCTATGTGATGTTCAGCGGTGCGCGCCGCCTCGAACTGCGCCAAAACGAAGTGTACGGCAACGATCCCGAATACCAAACCTACGTCAAGAAGACTCCAATTTTGATTCCGTTGTTGCCAATCCACTCTTTGGCCAAATACAAGTGGTTACAAGCGTGATGTAGTTCATCACTCCACCACCACCCTATCCACCTGCTGCTTTCCTGCCATAAGGGTCACCAAAGTGTAAATGCCATGACCCAGACCTTGTGTAGGAATGACAAAACTTTGGGTTGATGCCGCATTGGCATAAACCAACCTACCCGTCATATCAAACAACTTGATAGAGACTTCACAAACTTCCGAAACACGGATATTGATGCAATCCTTGGCAGGATTCGGGAAGACCGCTATGTTTTGAACCGGCCCTTCGACAGGCTCAGGGACCTCGATACCCCAAGTGCCACAAGCGGCATTAATTTCCCCATCCAAATAGTTGAAACGGTCGTCCAACCAAGTCCTCATGTAGTCCAATTGGCTCTCGTCGACGTTGAAATCAGGCCAAGCCTCATGCTCACGCTCATAGGCACCACTTTCAACCAATTCATCATATTGTTTCTGAACCAATTCCATAATATGGTTGGTGGTCAGGATGTCGTCACGCAAGGCATTGTAACGCATTTGTGCCGAAGCAACGAAACCGTTATCGGAACAGTCTTGCACCAAACGGTCATAAAAGCCATTGCTCTTCAATCCACCCGTATTATAAGTCTTGTTGCCGTCGGTATCCAACCCCCAGATGGCATCCAAGTCCCAAGGCAAATACATATAGGTGCTTGATTTCTTGTAACGTGCCATAAACAAGTTGCGACCCATATTGTCCATGGCCATCAAACTATTGACAAACAAATAGTAATCGATGGCATTGTCCTTGTCGAACTGGGCGGAATATTGGGAATAGAACACATTGTCAGAGGCGTTCATCACGAAATTGGTGAAACTATAAAGGTGGTTCCAATTGATGGCCGTGTCGCTCTCATTGGGATACACCCATTCATAGTTTGACCATGTGTCCAAGGTATTGTCATAGTCCGGCAAACTATCGAAGGTGGGAGCGCCAGGACCATTGCCCTTGTAGAGCAAGCCCCTCAATTCTCCATTGTATTTGCGCAGTCCCAGTTGCTTGCGGTCCATACGCTCTGTGAGGGCATATACACCCATATACTCGTCATTGACGAACACATCGGCATACACCATGCGAATGCCTGGCAGTGCTTCGGGTTCGCTTTCCGCATAGGGCAATTGGTACATCTCCATCCAAAGTTCATTGGCCACTTTGTCGCGAAGGCGGAGTGGCTGCGCCCACATGGCTTCAAGGTTCCAGTCGTCGTCGCTGCGCAGTCCCAGGAAGGTGGTGTCGGCCATCATTGTGCCTGTCTCGTCAGCCCAGAGTTCTACACGATACGACTTCTTGTCATATTGCTGCGACGAGGTCCCTCTAATCTTAAAGCCAGCATGCATGGTTACGACATTGCCGTCGGCATCTGCCACATTGATAACGCCATGCACAGCAGGCGAGTTGACGATAGGGCCATCGGTGGTGATGGTGATGAGCGGCATCTCGCTGCGATAATAGGCATAGGTCTCGCCTTGGACCTGCAGTGTCTCTTTGCATGGTTTCATTCCATCCAGCAACCGTCCCGTGGCCACAACGACCTTCTTCTTATGGTCAACGCCATACATTTTTCCAATTTCCTGCGCCATCAAAGACCATGTTGCACACACAAGGGATACTATCAGTACTATTCTCTTCATAAACTAAAATTCAAGATTAACTAAGTAACTATTCAAAACTAAACTACATGTTGTTTGACGCGGGACACGAGACTTCGGGACTTCGAGACAAGCCCCTGTCCCGTAGTCTGCTTTCTATTTAATCAATTCTATTTACCTCCATAATGCCCTCAACGGCTTTCAATCTGCCAATCAGTTGCTCCAAGGCGTCCAAGTCAGAGATTTGAAGCACGATTTTGCCTTCAAAGAAACCTTCCTTGTCGGAGTTGAGGACGATGTTTTTCATATTCACCTCCAGGTCCTCGGAAACCACCTTGGTAATTTTGCCCAACAAGCCCATTACATCGCGACCGAAAACGCGAATGGTGGCCTGAGACCCATTTTCGTCAATTCCGGTCCACTTCACGTTGATGATGCGATAACCATAGCGCTGCTGCATTCCTTTGGCATTGGGACAGTTCACACGATGAATGCTGATGGTGCCATCGGTAGTGACGAAACCAAACACATGGTCGCCAGGAATAGGATTGCAGCACTTGGCCAACTTATAGGTCACGTTGCCGATGTCCTCTCCGATAGAAAGCGACTCCTCGGTCTCTGCATTTTGACCTTTCTTTGAGGCCTCTATCACCTCCGGGATGGGCTTCTCCGATTTCTCGGCGCTTTCTCCGAACTTGGCAGTCAGGAAACGCTTCACGTCAGCGATGTCGATTTTCTCCGTTGAAATCTGATGATAGAGCTGTAGCGAGTTTTCCAATTTGAACTCCTTGACGAGCATGTCGATGACAGTCTCCGAGAAGGGCAGTTTCCAGTTTTTCAACCTGCGCTGCAACATGCCCTTGCCTATCTCCGACTCTTTCAGGTCCTGCTCCAGGAGATAACGGCGGATCTTGTTTTTGGCCTTGTCGGTCACCACAGCATTGAGCCAGTCGGCATTGGGTGATTGCTTCTTGCTGGTGATGATCTCCACACGGTCGCCATTGGTCAGCACATGGCGTATGGGCACCATGCGGCCATTGACGCGAGCGCCGCTACAAGTCTCGCCTATACGCGAATGGATCTCATAGGCGAAATCAAGCACAGTGGAACCGACAGGCAACTGCTTCAAGTCGCCTTCGGGAGTGAAAATGAAGATTTTATCCGATTTGTATATTTTTCTATATGAGTTTTCAAACGAAACTAAGCCTGGGTTTTCCAACACTTCGCGCACGTTGAGCAACCACTCCTCGGATGTTTGCTTCTCCCCTTTATACAAATAATGCGCCGCTTGCCCCGTCTCGGCGATGTCGTCCATGCGGGTGGTGCGGATCTGCACTTCAAACCAAAGCTTGTCGTCGTATTTCACCGTTGTATGCAACGACTCATAGCCTGAGGCCTTGGGCTTGGTGATCCAGTCACGGAGGCGCTCTGGCATGGGCTCATAAATATTGGTGATGGCCGAATACACACTCCAACAGCATTCCTGCTCGTCCTTCAAGGCACAGCGGATGATAACGCGCGCCGCCATCAAGTCATATACCTCCTCAAATGGCACATTCTGGGCACGCATCTTGGCATAGATGGAAGGGATGGATTTCAATCGCCACTTCACAGAATAGGCAAACTTGTGTTTTCCGTTTTTCTTGGTACGCTCCAACTCAGCATCGATGCCTTCCGAGATGCGGGCGATGAACTTTTCCGCAGTCCGCTTGCGGGCCTCCTTGCTCGCTTCAATCTTGGCCTCAATCTCATGAAAGATCTCTGGGTTCTCATAAAGCATCAACTTCTCTTCGAGTTCTGCCTTCAGCTTATACAAACCCAACCGGTGGACGATAGGAATATAAATGTATTTAATCTCATGGAAATACTTCGACAACCTGTCGGCATCGACATCAGACTGGTTGCGCACATCATACACGCGGTGAACTATTTTCAGCAGTACCGCACGCATGTCGTCAATCAGCGAGAGGAACATGACCTGGAAGTTGTCAGAATTGTAGGCCACTTTCTCAGTGTCCAATTTGGAGATATCGCTAAAGTCCTCCAACACAATGGCGACAGTCTTCCCAAACTCCTTCTCCAACTCCTTGATGCTCACGCTTTCCTTATAGTCGATGCCATGCAAGAACGAGGCCACCACGGAGACATAACCCAAACCCACTTCAAGAACAGCAATGCGCCCCATCTCAATGAGGTGAAGCATATAGGCCTTGCCCGACACCAAATAGCGTCCGTCATATTTCTCCAAGCAATAGCGATAGGCCTTGTCAATCAACTCCAGATGCTCGGGCGCGTTGACGAAAGGGTTGATATCGTCCAACATCGACTCATAGGCCTGCTGGATGGCCAATATTTCTAAAGAAGAGTATCCAACCATTAGTCCGTAATTTTCACCGTCAATTGATGGCCCAACAGGATATCGTAATAGGGTTTCAACACTTCAAAAGTGCCGTGCATAATGGCGCATTTGCCTTTGTAGTGCGTAATCCAAGCGCAGGTCTCGGCCTGCTCGCGAGTATGATGGCACACCTTCATCAAGGTGTCGATAACATATTCAAAAGTATTCACATCATCGTTGATGAGCAGCAGGCTCTTCTCGTTTTCAACCTGTTCCTCTTCCAACACTTCGATATCTTCCTGTTCCTTGTTCATGGATTCAAATCAATATTCGGGGTGTAAAAATACGCATATTTTCCAAATCGCAAGGAGAAAAACAATTGGAAAGTGTTTTTTTCCTACTTTTGCCACGCAAACAAAGTCGCTGCATGCAGAACCGCTTCATCAAAAATATCATCTTTTTGCTGTTTCTCAACCTATTGGTGAAGCCTTTCTGGATCTTGGGCATCGACCGCGAGGTGCAAAACCTCCTCGGCGATGCCTCTTACGGCACCTACCAGGCGCTTTTTAATTTCTCTTACCTCTTTTACATCCTGCTCGACCTTGGCATCACCAACTTCAACAGTCGTGCCGTCGCACAAGACCCCAAAAACCTCTCGAAACATTTCGGCGGTCTCACCGAAATCAAGTTGGTACTTGGACTGTTGTACGCTATAGTCATCTTCGTGGTCGGTTACTTCCTCGGTTATTGTGAAGGATTGAAACTCAAACTGTTGTGCTGGTGCGGCATCAACCAAATCTTGTTGTCGTTCATCCTCTATCTCAGGTCGAACATACAAGGATTGCTGCTCTTCAAGCACGACAGCATCCTCTCCGTCTTCGACCGCGTGCTGGCCATCGTCCTGATGTGCCTCATCTTATGGAGCGGTTGGTTCCCCACGGAGAAGTTCAACATCATCTGGTACCTGCAAGCACAGACCGTGGCCTACATCGTCACCCTCGTCATGGCTTTAGCCATCGTATTGCGACATGCCGAGCATCTCAGTTTCAAGTTCAACTTTAAGTTTTTCAAGGAGATACTGCGACAGAGCATACCCTTTGCCGTACTCGTCCTATTGATGAGCGTTTACAGCCGCATCGAGCCAGTGCTTTTGGAGCGTCTCTTGGACGACAAGGGCGTACAAGCAGGCATCTACAGCCGTGCCTACCGGCTCTTCGATGCAGGCAACAACATCTCCAACCTCTTTGCCATCATGCTTTTGCCCATGTTCGCCGCCACATTGAAAAACAAGTTGGAACTCAATAACTTAGTTAAGACTTCTTTCAACGTCATCATAGCCATGGCGGGCATCGTCATGATCATGTGCGTCTTCTACCGCCAAGAAATCATGCATCTGATGTACAATCCGGAAGAGGCCGAGACCGAAGCCTTCTATCTCATGCGCATCGGACAATATGCCAACGTCTTCCCGCTTCTGATGGGCAGTTTCTTCTGCCTATCCACCACTTATGTTTTTGGCACTCTGCTCACTGCCAACGGCAGTCTGAAGCAACTCAATCTGGTGGCTGCAGCAGGCGTGGTCATCAATATCTTGCTGAACCTCATTGTAATCCCACGTTTCTATGCAGTAGGCGCCGCCTGTACAAGCCTCAGCGTGCAGGCCGTCACTGCCCTATTGCAATACATCATCGCCAAACGCATCCTCAAATTCGAGATGGGCGGCCGCTATTGGTTCCACGTTATCCTTTTTATGGTTACCATTGCCGTCGTTACCTTCCTATTCAAGCAGTTGAATGTCAACTGGATAATCGGTTTTGGCATTGCTTTCATCGTAAACTGCAGCGCCATTTTCTTCACTCGCTTGCTCAGTCTCAAGGAAATCGTCGCCCTCGTCCTCCCCAAGAAACCATAACCACACAAGGTTCCCAAAACCAATCGTAGGGTCGAAAGGCCGGTTCTAAGAAAAACACCCTAAATCGACATTTTTCATTGCCATGTCAAGGTAAATCCCTATCTTTGACGACTTATTTCACACATAATTATGGAAGAGCAACAGCGTAACACATACAGTTCCAAGTACTTATGCAAACTATTGGTGGAATATAGGAAACCCATCCTCATCATCCTGGCGGTGGCGGCCCTCTGCGCAATCCTCTTTAGCGCACCTTTTTTCATCACCCCGCTTTACAAATCCACGACCATCATCTACCCCACTTCCAGCAACTCCATCTCCAAAGTCTTGATTAGCACGACTTACCAGTCAGAAAAAGACATCATGAACTTCGGCGAGGACGAGCAAACCGAACAGATGCTGCAAGTACTCAACTCCAACCGCGTACGCGATAAGGTGATTAACCGTTTCAACCTGATGGAGCACTACAACGTCAAGGAAAGCAAATACCCTATCACCAAACTCAACAAGCTCTATGACGCTCGCATCAAGTTCCGCCGCACAGAATACAATGCCGTGAAAATCACGGTTCTGGACCCCGATGCCGAGCTTTCGTCCCGCATAGCAAATGAGATTGCCGAAATCTTCGACAGCACCATGAACCAAATGCAAAAGGAAGTGGCCACTGAGGCCTTCCGCATCGTCGACCAAGAATACAAAACGCTTGTTGCCGAAATGAACATGTTGGAAGACTCATTGAATGCCTTGCGCAAACTTGGCGTGTTCGACTACGAGTCTCAAGTGGAGATGCTCAGCCAACAATTGGCCGTAGAATTAGGAAAAAGCAACACGCAAGGTGTCAAGAACATACAAGAGCAGCTGGACATCTTGGCTGAATACGGCGGTGCCTCATACGCCATCAACGAGCGTTTGGACAACGACCGTCTGCAACTCTCTTTGGTCAAGTCGAAATACGAGGAAGCAAAAGTTGATGCTACTGAGTTCATACCGCACAAGTTCGTTGTCACCTCTGCCTTCAAAGCCGAGCGCAAAAGCTATCCCGTACGTTGGCTTATTGTGGTCATCACAGTATTGAGCACTTTCTTGCTCCTCATCTTTTGCATCGTCTTTTATGACCGATCAAAAGGCTTTTTTCGTCGAGAGACCGAGAAAGACTCGGTCACGACAACCTCGCAAGAGAAACAGGGCCAATAGAATAAAATCATTTTTCAATCCAAGCAACATCACTCCAGAAACAACACAAACAACAATGGATAACAATTTTAATAATCTTTCTTTGGTGCAAGTCATCCTTAAATGGAAGTGGCACATCATCATCATCACTGCAGTGGCTGCCCTCTGCGGTGCCATTTTCTCAAGCTCCATGTTCATCACCCCACTCTACAAGTCGGTAGCCGTGGCCTATCCTGCCAACATCAGTCCCTACTCCGATGAAAGTGAGACAGAACAGATGCTTGAAATCATCAACTCCACCTCCATTATGGACTCCGTAATCGAAAAATACGACTTATGGACCGATTATAAGATTGACAAAAACTACAAGTTTGGCCGCACTTATATGATCAACGAGTACCGAAGCAAGATCAAGATTGGCAAGACCCCCTATGAAGCGGTCTCCGTCACTGTGATGGACAAGGACCCCTTTGTGGCCTGCAACATCGCCAAGGACATCCTTAACTTCTACGACAAGAAAGTTCACGACCTGCACAAGCAGAAAGTGGGAGAAGTGGTTGCCATGTATGATATGCAACTGAAAATGAAACAACAAGACATCGACTCGCTGAAACAAAACCTCACAGACCTGGCCACTAATTACGGCGTGCTTAACTATTCCGGCCAATTGCGCGAAGTGACACGCGGTTTCATCAACGGTTCAAACAAAGCCAATGAGTTGAAGCAAAACCTCGAGCAATATGGCGCTGACGCTGTCGACTTGGAGACCAAGATTATCGCTGAAGCCAACACGTATTCTCTCATCAAGAGGGACTATGAGCAGAACCTGCGCTTCTTCAACTCCGACCTCACCTACTCCAACATTGTAACTGAACCCTTCCCCGCTGACAAGAAGGCGTTCCCCGTGCGTTGGGTGGTGGTCGCCCTGAGTGCTTTGGGCGCCCTCCTGCTTTCCATTGTGGTCGTTTTCATTATCGAGAATCGCAAACGTTTCGTCGCCGAAAAAAAATAAGCCGTGGAGAAGAAAGCTAAAATAGCCTGGCTCTATGTCATAGCGGCACTATTCATCGCTGTGGGGTTGTTTCTGGTGGTGAAGAAGAACACCTATCTCTTCTTCGCCCTCCCCGTTGTGCTAGGCGTTTTGCTGCTCTACATTTTCTCCTTGGACAAAGTATTGCTGCTCACAGCATTCATCGTCCCCTTATCGGTCAACTTGAAAGCGCTAGAGGCAGGATTAGCCATATCGCTACCTGCCGAGCCACTGCTCATGGGCATTTTGGTTTTGTTTGTGGCAAAAATGCTCTATGACGGCCAATACGACCGACGAATAGCCCACCATCCTATAGCCATCGTCATCTATTGTATGTTCGCATGGATGGTCGTCACTACCATCACGAGCGAGATGCCCGTTGTGTCCATCAAGTTCATTCTTTCAAGACTGTGGTTCGTGGTGCCTGCATTCTTCCTGTGTGCCATCCTCTTCAAGAACCCGAAGAACATCCACTGGTTCATCTGGCTTTATATTAGCGCATTGTGCATCGTTTGCATCTACACTATCATCCACCATGCTCAGTTTGGCTTCGACGGCGACTCCGCCCACTGGGTGATGACACCTTTCTACAACGATCACACTGCCTACGGCGCTGCCTTGGCCATCTACCTTATCCTTGCCCTCACCTACGTATTCTTGCCTGACGTCAAGACCGCTCGACGCTTTATTGTCATTGGAGTGGTGGCATTGTTGAGCCTCGCCTTGATGCTTTCCAACTGCCGTGCCGCTTGGATCAGTATCATTGCAGCTCTGGCGGTGCTGATTTGTGTGCTATTAAGAATCAAATTCCGCTGGATTGCCGCCGCCATCATCCTATTGGTCGGACTATTCTTCGCTTTCCAAAACCAAATCATAGACGCTTTGGAGAAGAACAACCAAGACGCCTCGGGCGACCTGGTGGAGAACATACAGTCTATCACCAATATCTCGACCGATGCCTCCAACCTAGAGCGCATCAACCGCTGGCAGTCGGCCTTCCGTCTTTTCAATGAGCGCCCCGTATTCGGTTGGGGACCAGGCACCTACCAATTCGTATATGCCCCTTACCAGATGTCGAAAGAGAAGACCATCATCAGCACCAATGCCGGCGACGGCGGCAACGCCCACTCCGAGTATTTCGGTCCCTTGGCCGAACAAGGTGTCGTTGGGTCCCTCCTAGTCGTTGTCCTTGTCATCGTGACAGTATATTGCGGCATCAAGACCTACAACCGTTGCAAAAACAAGAGTGCCAAAGTACTAGTGCTAGGCGCCACTCTCGCCTTCATCAGTTATTTTGTGCATGGTTTCCTCAACAATTTCTTGGATACCGACAAGTTGGCCATCCCGGTATGGAGTCTCGCTGCCTTGATTGCAGCTATCGATGTATTCTATGCCGACAAGGAAGACTTTAAGGAAATCAAGGAATAAACCATTTGTTGTTATTGGTACAAAAAAAAGGAATGCCGTCGTTACCGACGGCATTCGCTTTAATTACCCGTGACTTACATAAAACTCACTTAATCTCCATCAACTCCAATTCTATAATCAGCGGAGAAAATGGAGGCAGTGCGGGACCCAAGTCAATTGCGCCGAAAGCTTGGTCTGAAGGAGTAAGCAATGTGACTTTCGAACCTGGCGCCATGGTCATCAATGCCTCGTCAATGGCATAGATCATTTCGCCACCACCGATGGTAAATGTCATCGGTTGGCCGAAATCGTAACTCGACTCGATCTGCTCGCCCTTCAGACTGCGCAGCACATAGTGAACCGACACTCTGTCTCCCCATTGAGCCAAGTCGCCAACGCCCTCTTCTCTATTAAGGATGTAAATCCCTGACTCGGTGGGTTTCACGGCAATGGCATTCGCCTTTATATAGTCAGCTATCGACTTGGTCTCCAAGGCTTTCATGCGCTCTTTTTCAGCATTCGCCTTGGCCTCCAAAGCCTTCTGATGATTTTCATAGGTCGCCTGATCCATCACCTTGTTCATCTTCATTCTCACAACCATAGGCGTGTAAGGCAGGATAACCCGTTCATAACCAACACTGTCGAATGCCAATTCTGAAGGCACCACAAACCGCATCGTGCCGCCTTCCGGCACCATGCCAATAGCTTCAGTGATGCCCCTGCAGATGAACTCTTCGCCATATTGGACCTCGACAGGTTCAACACCGAACGAATTCATAATGGTGTCGCCTTGAGCAGAGCAAATCGTGAAATCGAAATCGACATACTCACCCATCTGAGCCAGTTTGCCCTTTCCGGTCTGCTCCAACACAATGAGACCAGACTCTGTCAACGTATAGGTGGGGTCATTGCGCAACGGCGTCAAGAATGCTTCTTCTTCCCGCTTTAAGCTGTCGAGAAACGCCTTTTGTTCGGCTTCCAACTCCTCATAGGGCCTCACACTGATCAGTTTCAGGTCGTAAAATATAGACTTTCCTGCATATTCCTCAGGGATTTCCTCCATCTGCATCAGAATGGTCAGCACCGAATCAGCAGGCACTACAAGACGTGCCGAATCGCCCACATGCATCATGAGCAGACCATCAACCACGTCGCCTGTAAAGTCGGGTTCTGTCAGCACAAGGCTTATTGGACTGTCACCTGCAGTAGTAAACAACAGCGAGTCGTTAAAATACTGGGCCATCTCAATGGTCACCTCGTCGCGCAAACGAGGCATCACTTCCGAGTCGCCCTTGTTGTAAAACTTCATATAAACGCCATTGTCCATTTTCTTGAAACCCGGATATGGACCTTCTTGTCCACACGAGGAGAGCATAATGGCGACAACGGCAAAAAAGCCAAAAAAGCGCTTCATATTATTTAAATGTTTCGAAATCAATCAGTTCAACTTCAAACATCAGATTGGAGAAGGCAGGAATTGGTCCCGATCCACTTTCGCCATAGGCCAAATAATAAGGAATGTATAGCACACCCTTCTCACCTTTTGACATCAACTGCACGCCCTCGTCCCAACCTGGGATAACCTGGCCTACGCCGAGAACAAATTGGAACGGTTGACCGCGGTCGACCGACGAGTCAAAAACGGTACCATCTAACAGTTTGCCCGTATAATGCATCGTTACAGGCTTGCCCACTTGGGGTTTCTCCCCTGTGCCAGGCTCAGTCACCACATAGTAAAGGCCCGAAACGGTAGGTTCTGCCACAATCTTGTTCTTAGCCAGATAGTTGGCCAGATCCTTGGCTGCCTTTGCAGTCTCTTCAGGATAGTCGTTTTGCAGTTGAGCAGCACGCTGGTCATTGCGATTCTTAACGTCATTGGAGAAGTTTTGGGCGTACACTTTCTCTGGGAAGAAATCATTCACCTTGATTTCAAAACGCATCACATCTGTCGACTTAAACTCTTCCGGCAGCGTGGGGCGGCCATACAAGTATTTGAACGTAGAGTCAATGTTGACAATGAAGGAAGCAGAATCGCCCTTGTGCATCATGCGCAGGCCTTCAAAGATGTCGCCATCAAAAGCCGACTCTTGCACCTGCATAAGGTTCTTCATGTTGGGAATCAGCGGTGTGGTGTCATTGATCATGCAGCAGATGTTAACATCCACCAAATCACCAACCTGAGGTGTCTGGCCTTCATTCTGGGTGAAGAATCGGTAGTACAATCCGTTTTGGTTTTGATAGTCCGGATAAGGATTTTTCTCAGCACAAGCGCTCATAACGCCTGCCGTCATTATGGCCAAAGCGGCCATCAAACAAATACTTTTTTTCATTTTAGAGCTTTTATTGATTATTGTTGATTAGTTTCATCCAAAACATCCAATAGCTCAACATCAAAAACGATATTGGCAAATGCCGGGATGTTTTCAAAGGCGAGATCTCCATAGGCCAACGGATAAGGCAGCACAAAGCGCGCCTGCTCGCCCACATGCATCATGCAGAGGCCCTCTTCAAGTCCTTTAAGCACCTTCCCTTGTCCCAGCACAGCGTCGTAAAAACCACCCAACTGTTCAGAGTCACCCAAAGGAGTGCCATCGAGAAATGCAGCCTTAAACTTGATGCGAGCGGTCTGTCCCACTTGAGGTTGAGCGCCATCTGTAACCAAAGACTTTGTATAATAAAGACCCGAAGCCGTATGTTCGGTGATGCCATTAGCCTTTAGATAGGCGCTGAAAGCCTTCTCCGAATCAGCCTGCAAGGCTTTGTTGGCTGCTTCAGTCTGTTTTTTAAGTTCTTCCGCCGTAGTGATTTTCAGCAACTTGATGTCATAAATCAAGTTGGCGTACGACGGAATAGAGCCAACCGAATGCTCACCATACGCCAAATCGAACGGAATGATGGCCTTTACGCGCTCGCCGAGGTGCATCTTGGGCACAATCTCCTCCCAACCTTGAATTGTGAGGCCCTCGCCCAAAACAAAGGAGAGTTTTTCGGGACTGTCCCATGTGCTGCCCACCGACTGCCCGTCAAGCAAATAGGCAGCGAAGTCGACTTCGACCTGATCGCCTTTTACAGGACAACGACCGTTGCCTTTTTCCATAGGGATGATGTAAACGCCCGAAGGTTCAGGCTTGACATTGATATTGTTGGCAACCACGTAATCCTCTAAAGCCTTCTTCGACGCCTCTTTCATTGATTCCATCATCTTTTCGATGTTCGACTTGAAATCGTTTTCGCTCTGAACTTCAACAAGTCCCACCTCAAAACGGAAATAATCGTCAGTCTTTAGGCCTGCATCTTTGGGGTCCTGGTCGTAGTATTTCATTACCACCGAATCGGCCTTAATATAAAACGAAGCCGAATCGCCCAAATGCATCATAGCGTAGGCCTCTTGAAGATCGCCAACGAAAATAGGTTCTTGCAACTGGGTGAACACATTCTTTTGCGAACCCTGCCAGTCATAATAAAGCGAATCATGCAGATAGCATGCCATGTTCACCTTAAGGAAATCTGTCAGTTGGGGTTTCGCTGCTGTAGGATTCTGGCTGTGGAATTTGTAATACAAACCATCGGCAGTCTTCTTATAACCCGGGAACTTCTGGGTACATGCCGTCAGCAAGCACAACACCGACAAGCAAACCATCGAAAACAAAAAACAATTTCTTCTCATATTTTACTGATTTTCAATTATTTTAATCGTATAAACCAATGTAGCATATTCAGGGATACGGTCATCGTCGCCATGCAACCCATATGCCAAATGGTAAGGCATGATGATTTTAGCCACATCCCCTCGATGAAGGTATGTCATGGCCTCTTCCAGACCTGACTCCACCGTTCCCTCGCCAATGACAAATGACTTAATGCCATCTTTGTCAGACGAATAAAGCAAGTCACCAGCGATGGAATGAAGTTCATACTCCAACGACACCTGCTGCCCTTTCTCTAACAAAGGCCCACTACCCGATTCCAAAACCTGATAACGCAACCCAGTCCCTGTCTTGGTCATCTCCAAGCCATGTCGCTTGATGTAGTTCGCTATATCTTCCTCCTCCTCGTTGACCAAATACCGGTTGGCTTTCTCCATGCTGCTTTTCATCTCGTCTTTAGTGATCGGCATCTGAGGTTGTTTAGATTCCTCTCCGCAAGAGACAAGCGCAAGCAACACACACACAATCAAATATTTGCAAAAACGACTCATATCATTTTCTATTCAACAGTTCCTTATATTCAGGCAACACTGCCTTCAACAGTGCAACGGCCTCGTCGAACGAACACAAAAGTGTGCCGCCAGCCGCATTGGTGTGACCGCCGCCCTTGAAATGCTTTTGGGCCAGTTCATGCACCGAAAAATCGCCTTTTGAACGGAACGACAGCCTGATTTGGTCCTGGCGCTCGGTCACCAACACCGACATCTTGATTTTGTCCATAGAAAGCGGAAAATTCACCACTCCTTCCGTGTCGCCAGGCTGATAGCCAAACTTATCCAAGTCACTCTTATTCAATGCGATTATGGCCGTAGAACAATCCTCTATAACCTCCATCCTATTATTGATGGCAAATCCCAACAAACGCAAACGGTTTTCCGACATAGTATCGTAAACCAACTGATGCACAAGCGTATAGGGCATTGATTTTTCCACCAATAGACTGACAATATCGAAAGTTCTGGGGTGGTAAATGGAATGGGCAAACGAGCCCGTGTCCGTCATAATGCCCACCAACAAGTTGGTACAAATGCTTTCCGTCAATTGGTCCTTCCCATAATGCAGCAAGATCTCGGCCACAATCTCCGAAGCACTTGACACACAGGTATTTGTATAAGAGCAATAAAACTGGCTCAAGTCGGCATCGCGATGATGGTCAACCAAAATACGCGGACAGCGGGTTTTCCCAATCTCGTTATGCAAAATGCCACCTCTCGACAAATTATTGAAATCCAACATCACAATACACTCTGCCTCCGCAATAGCCGTCTTGCATGCTTCGCTGTCCTTTTCAAAAACCAAAAAATCCTCAGCGCCAGGCATCCAATGCAAAAAACCAGGAAAGTCGTTGGCAACCACCATCTTAACTTCATGCCCTTTTGCCCTAAGAAACTCTCCCAAGGCCAACACAGAACCGACGGCATCGCCGTCTGGGTTGACATGACATGCCAAAACCATGTGTTTAGGTGACTGAATTACAGTGTCAAAACGTTCGAAAAAGAGGTCCTCTTGCATAGCTTCCATAAAAGTTTGCAAAGGTACAACTTTTTCCGATTCCGCACCTTATTAATTATAATAAAGCATTTATCGGGGCGATAAAAACCTATAGGTGTCATCATCAAATAGCAAAACAATGCCACGGGGAGTCGGAGATGGAGGCAAAGAAACCTGTTCTTGTTGAGCTACTAGTTCCAATTCGTCTTGAGGAGAAACTGTTTCCGATTCGTTTTCCAAAGGATCCAGAACGACTGCACTAGGCTTCGGTTGTGGCAAAGGCTCAGAAACCGTCATAGGTCCAATGCCCAAAATAATCCAGTCAAGACTGTATTCCGGAAATGTCTCTTTCAGCTTTTTCACAAATTCCAAACTAGGATTGTTCCGACCCGAAAGCAAGTGTGAAACATTCGAAGGCTGGATGCCTAACCTGACCGCAAACTCGGCAGCAGTCAAATTCTTTGCCCTAATAATATGAGCAATCCTGTCTTTCATTTCTCCAATTTCCATGGTTGTATCCTCCAAAAAAACTGATTTTCGAACCTTATTCAATTGACAAAAGTAAATATTATTTCATTACAAAATACAAATCTGAAGAAATTATTTTTGTAAACATTACAAAACAATTTAATCAATTAAGAATATAGTTTAATTATATAAATATATAATACTATATTACAAGATTTTAAATAAAACAAATGAATTGTACATTAAAATAAGCGTCAAAACAAAAAACATTCGCGTTTTAGTTCAATTATTATAACAAAAAATATTGATAACTATATACTTATATAAACAAGTTCGTCAATATCACATAATATTACATCCATCATTTGTTTACATGCGTAAAATATAAATATTTACATAAAGAAATCTTTAATTATTTAGTTGATTTACAATATATTATATTGTTTTTGAGATACAAATGTAAAATACACGCCTTGATTGATTTTGCCATCTCAAACATCGCGAATTTGGCGTTTTTGGGACCATCAACGACTCCTCGTTCATCTCAAAACGAAACGCGCTGAGAACGCCTAAAACGCCCCTTCCCTCCTTTTGGATTTATCCCCCTCAAAACTATCACGGCCACTGGTTCCACTCTCAAAGCGTCATTGCGGACTTGATCCGCAAATCGAAGATTCGACGTAGTCAATCTCCTACCAATGAGTGAAAGCCAGAGGCCTTTCGATTATTTAGTATTTCACAGGTGTTTTTATACACCTTATTAATATATTGCTTTCCATGCGCAGGAAAAAAGGCTATCTTTGCACCCTCAATGAAGACCAATAATCTCCATATCCAGAAATTGATTCAGGAGGGCGAGCACCAAATGCTTGATTTCAAATTCGAGATTTCGGACAGCCGTCGCATCGCCCGCTCGCTGGCCGCCTTCGCCAACACGGATGGTGGCAGGTTGCTTGTGGGCGTGAAAGACAATGGAGCCATTGCCGGCGTGCGTTCCGATGAAGAAATCCACATGATACAGGCCGCTGCAGAAATGTATTGCCAACCCCAAGTGGATTACACCACCGAAGAATGGGAAATCAACGGAAAAACTGTCCTCGAAGTCATCATACCCAAAGACAAGCGCCACAAACATAAGGCGCCCGACAATCAAGGCAATTACAAATATTTCGTTAGGGTCAAAGACGAGAACCTCGTCGCTGACTGCGTATTAATAAAGGTGTGGAAGGCCGACAAATTCTCCAGACCTGCCAAAATCGCTTTCACCGAGACTGAAACGCTTCTACTCCATTACCTTGGAGAGCACAAAGAAATCACACTACAGGAATTCCAGGATCTGGCTCATATCAACAAAAGAAGAGCCGAGTCCATCCTCGCTGATTTCATTCTCGTGGGCACCATCAGCATCGTCCAGACCAACCAAATGACCATTTTTCGACTTGTTGATGAAACTGAAACAGTGTAAGGCCCATCTTTAAAGGAAATATTTGCGATCTTGAATATTTTTATATTGTTGTTTGACAAATGATTATAAATATTTTTGAAAATTTTTGCAAATTTTCATTGCCAATTCGCAAAAAGGTCGTAATTTTGCAGCCCGCAAACAAAGGAAGAGGGGTTTGTAATGAGTGAGTTTGCGAAGTTCTTTGACAGTCTGAGGCCAGCACAAGACCAGCGCAGCGGGATGCTGCGCGAGGCAAGGAACCTTTCAAGGAAAGGCAAGCACAGTAGAACATCAAGGCGGAACCCGAGATTCAGAGAAAACAAATTTAGCAAGACAATAGTACAACGAAGAGTTTGATCCTGGCTCAGGATGAACGCTAGCGGCAGGCCTAATACATGCAAGTCGAACGGTAAGATCCCCTTCGGGGGATTGAGAGTGGCGGACGGGTGCGTAACGCGTATGCAACC
>JAEEGH010005475.1_pt1 | contig 31839 bp, 31 predicted proteins | sample 9134181 | NCBI WGS metagenome assembly JAEEGH01 (sample SAMN16246544, study PRJNA631951) | gut metagenome | biome: gut microbiome; feature: rumen; material: DP-attached | host: Bos | place: Iran: Karaj | collected 2018-10
TGGACTGCGAGGACAGTTCTATCCTCTATTGCGCGCTCATGAAGGCCTCGGGATATGACGCGGCCCTTCTGATGTACACAGGTGCCAGGTACGTAGACAATGCTCATGCAGCGGCTGCTGTGTGCCTTCCAAACGTCCCTGGAGGAACGTATTACGAGATTGACGGAAAAGAATACTACTACTGCGAGACCACGAGCAACACAAAGATGGTAGGAGACATCTGGGACGACTACGACAGATGCCATGTGGTGGTAATCAATTGAAAAAAGAATAGCGCTTTAATAAATCGATTAGCACGAAAAACGTATAGTTTAAAACATTCGAAGAAATCGGTTTAGTATAAAGCGGCTTATGAGCGCTAAACAGAGGCGTGAATGATGATAAAATCAGCGAATTATAGTTATTTACCTAACATATTTCAATAACTAAAGTCACGATTGTTCATGGCAAGCCCAAGCGGTAGTAAAAAGGCAATACTAACATCTTAGTTCAACTTCTAGAACTATCTTTTAATAAAGACCCTATGTGCTTTTGAAGCCCTCTATCGCAGCAATACACATAACATCCTTTCATTCCTCTGGACATTAGAACCTTGTATGTGTTCTTGATGATCGCAGCCGCTTTCCTCTCTCTTTCTATAGGGGGCAGCTTCTTGATTCCCTTCACAGACTGGTCTGTCTTAGCTCTTTTGGAAACATCTGTCACGATGTGTCCGTTCTCGTATCTCAGATCAGGGCCGATGATCACGCCGACGTAATCGAACTCTAGACCCTGGCAGGTGTGTATGCAACCCATCTCCCTGACTGAATCGGGATCGATGGCCCATGTCTGGCTCGAACCCAGATTCCAGCTCATCTCGAAATTATAATCGCCCAGCACAATGTCATGTATCGAGGAATCGTTCTTTCCTTCCTTGATCCAGTTCCAGCAGTATCCTGCGACCATTCTCGATTTATTGTCGGGGCGATTCTTCTCGAATATGGCATCTCTTAACTCATTGGGGTTGTCGAATAACCTGAAATCGTATTCATACGAATCATCCCACAAAGGATTAGCAGTCTCGCGGATATCCAGCATATTATCCAGCCATGATATGTAACCGTCCGAACCGGAGCAACGGAACTGCGAATCGAGTTCTGTCTCATACACCGTCGATCCAAGGGCTTCGGCATGCTTCCTGATCTCGGCAATGCTGCCGATATCCCTCATGGTAACAATCTGGTCCTCGTCTATGAAGAACACTGACAGCTTCGAAGCGCGGATTATCTCCATGATCTGGTTCTCACCCAGATTTCCGAACAGACCGCTCTTCTCGTTAAGACGATGGGCCTCGTCGGCCAGAAGAACATCGAATCTGTTTCTGCTAGAAAGATCTGTAAAGGCTCCAGATCCACTGAAAAGTATGTCTATACGACTCTTCTTCATATCGCCTTTGAGCTTCTGATTGTAGACATTACGGGGCGCTGCATTCTTCGAAACATACGACGCCGACATCCCCCTGTTGATGAGCTCGGTCAGAAGATTGATTGCTAACACAGATTTTCCTGTTCCTGGACCGCCTTTGACGATTATTGTATGCTTCTTTCCAGACTTAACGACCTGTCTTGCCGCTGCAAGAATCTCCTCGTAGATGACTTTCTGAGTGTCCAGAAGAGTAAATTCAGAATTTCCGCGCATCATGGAAGCCAATACGTCCTGCAATGACTTTGAAGGACGGAGCCTGCCGGAGTCGAGATAATAGATAGTTTTCTTATCATCGCCCTTCTTTATGTATTTCTTCAAGAAATCCTCTATGTTCTTACCATCGCGCTTCGTGAAGACAGGAGCTGCCCTGAGATATTTTTCATAAATGATGTCGGTTATAGGGTCGTTCTCCACCAGAGCGTAGTTATGAAGATAGGCACAAGGGTGTAATGATATGCCGATGTCCTGAACATCCGCATTGAAATCATTTATCGCCATAGCGTATGACCAGGCTTGGTAAGAAGGATGGGCGACCTCGCGTTCTGTTCCGCCTAGAAAAGTGCGCACGATACCGTCCTTTCCAGATACGCGCTCAGCCGATTCCCATTGTTTTAGTTCGACGATAACTGCATTATTTCCTCCTTCATCATCATAACCTGAGACAATGAGGTCAACACGTTTAGAAGTGTAAGGAATATTGTACTCTATCGCAATACCGCAATCATCTGGAATACCCGATCTCAGTATACGCATTCCGATTTGGACCAATGAATTCTTCCAAGCTCTCACTTCAGATATCGGAGTTTCTCTACCGAATCTATCTTTAACCAGATTGTATAATTTTTCATCTAAGATACCGCTATCAAGGTCCTCTAGGAATACATCCTTGGTCTCGTTATAGATGATCATGCTTAAGTAGTATCAATAAACGAATATTTCATGTTGGCTGATTATTAACCAAATGTCTGATGGTAAAGAGCTTTCTTCGTTGATACCTCCCTCCATTTTTAACCCATACACTTGTTATGGGGTTCTAGTCTCTTCATGGTTAACTTCGCTGATTAACGATGAGGAATGATTCAGCGATCGTGTGCAATAGCACTGAGATAACATCGGTGAAAAACGATGATTATTGATGAACCGGTTAGAAATCGCAAACAAACAGCTGTTTGCTACAACTCTTAAATTATTATACGCCTACGATGTCTTGATAACGTATTGAATAAACGAAGGACAATTTTCCAAACAGGGGCCATTCGTCATAGATTAACGGTATTGTCAATGAATTAGAAACTTCGTTGAAGTAACCCTAGAAAACATACTTGATAACAAAATACCAAACATACTCCTTCTCAGCATAATAAATCGAAATCCATATTACTTGGCAAGCAAACCGTATAATACATCCGTCGCATGGCCGTCAGGATGGCAGACAAGACGAAGGACCTGGAGCTGATTCTCAGCGAACCCCGCAAGGCCATGATACACATGGCGGTGCCGCTGTTCTTCTCGTTCCTCGTCGCCACGCTCCAGACTTACATAGACGCCCTCTGGTGCTCCGGTCTCGGTCCTGACCCGCTGTCCGCCATATCCATCGTATCTCCCATCCTCAGGATCATAACCATGTTCGGCCTGGCTTTCGGCGTGGGAGCCTCCGCTGCCATCGCGCGCGCCCTGGGAGCCGACGACAAGCCCAAGGCCGACCGCATCGCGTCCCAGTCGGTCATGGTCACTCTGGTGGCCGTCTTCGGCGTCATGCCCCTGATGTACGCCGTGGGAGGGCCTCTGATAGCCATATCCGGAGGTGGATACAACATAGAGCTGAGCATGGAGTACATGATGCCGTACATCTTCTGCACCCTGCCGATCATGATGAACGGCCTGTTCATAGGGCTCATACGCTCCGAGGGAGCCGCCAGGAAGTCCATGGCCATATCCGTCTCGGCCTCCGTCCTGAACATGGTCCTGGACCCCATACTCATCTACGTGCTGGACATGGGCATCGTCGGAGCCTCCTGGGCAACCTGCATATCGTTCATCATACCCACGATAGCCGCCATCCTGCTCTACGTCCGGAAGATGATGTACGTCGAGATATCCTTGGCCGGATTCAGGTTCGACAAGGCTCTTCTGAAGGAGATCGCCGTCATTGCCGTGCCTTACACCGCGGAGATGCTCCTGGTCAGCCTGATGACCGTCCCAGAGCAAGGGGTCGTGGCTTCCTGCGGAGGTCCTGAAGGACTCGTCATCTACACGAACGCCTTCTACTACGTCATGCTGGTCACGATACCCACGCAGGCCTTCTGCGCCGCTCTGCTCCCGGTGGTCTCCGCCCAGATTGGCCAGAAGGCGCCTGGGAAGATACGCGAGTCCATATCGTTCTCCCTCAAGATCGTAGTGGGGATCGGCCTGGTCATGAGCGTGTTCCTGTTCCTGGCCGCCGACATATTGGCGGACATCTACACGTACGCGGAGGAGATGAAGCCCCTTCACGACGAGATGGCCATGGCCATAAGGATATACTCCGCGGTCCCGGCCATACTGGGGGTCATGCGCGTCTGGACGGCCGTCCTCCAGGCTCTTCGCAGAGCTTTCCTGTCGTCGTTCCTCATGTTCTTCAGGGAGGTCGTCTTCCTCTGCGCCTACATCGTCGCGTCCACGATCTCCATGACGGCAATCTACTGGTCCGTAGACCTCACCAACGTGATCATGTGCGTGATCATGGCGATGATCGGAATGACCGTGCTCAAGGACAGCCTCGGAAAAATGACGAAAGATCCGGGCTTATGAATCCTTCCGGAACGATCCGATGAATCAGTATCACGATGATGCTGTTTTTCTAGACATCATATGGTACATCGACGGTGAAGGAAAATTGTAAAAGGTTTATCCCGGTTCCGAGCGTCCGGACGTCATCGTCCGTCATCTTCACGCCTTTTCATCCGAATCCAGATGCACTGTCAGGACAAGATCCTCCTTCTCGAATCCCAGCTGGCATCCGACCCTGTCGCCCAGGATCCTGTCCAGCATCCCTATTCTGATCCTTCCTTCTACGCACCTGAATCCTCCTTCCCTGCATGGAGCGAGCTGGATGACCCTGTTATTGGACGAGCGGAACACCAGATAGCGGTCGAATACCAGGAGATTGGAGCGGAGGACGCCGTTCCCCTCGTAGGAGAAGAAGTCGGACCCCTCTTCCTCCCCGTCCTCATCGTCCATCGTGGCGAAGCTCCTGGAACGTGCAGCCATCCTCATGCGGATGAATTCCTTCTTGAACCTCTCCCTCGGATCCTCCACGATCTTGTACTCGTCTTCTTTCCGGGACCCCGTTTCCTCCACGGAAGCTTCCTTCGGCTCGTCGATAGCATGCTCCTCTTCGGAAGCTTTCGCCGGTTCCTCGAAACCCTGCTTGTCCTCAAGAATGGCCAGGTAGCATTCCTGGCCGGACTCATTCATCACGTTGAGATGGCAGGCCCAGATATCTCCTAGCCTGGGTCTGATGGACTTCTTGTTGACGTACACGGGCCTGCGGTCCCCCTCGACCTCTCCGACAATGTTCTCGCCTTCCTCCCTGTTGAATTTCACTATAGTCTTACCAGGCTTCTCTCCGCTCATAGGTCCGCCTCCTCTTCGTCGGGCACGAGGGATATCAGAGGCATGCCATCTAGCAGGGTGACCTTGTCAGCAGCCCTTCTGAGGCGTCCGCTGAGGCTCTCGTCGAAGGAGATGACCTCCACCACCTTCCCTAGGCCCTGCAGCTTCTTGACGAGATACGTGAAATCTCCGTCCCCGGTTATGAGCACTATAGTGTCGCACCTGTCCTTGATGGCGTACTCGAACGCGATCAGCGCCAGAGCCACGTCGGTGCCCTCCTGCTTCCCGGAGTTGTTGGTTGCGGGAACCGACTCTATCCTGAAGCCGCAGTTCCTGACTCTGCTCTGAAGCCTGCTGAGGCGGCCCTCGTCCTCGTAGAACGTCCCGTCCACGGCGATGGCTGCGACCAGATTGCGGATGCCCACGGCATCTATGAGCAGCTTGCCGTACTCGAACTCCTCTTGGCAGTCGCCGGATATCTTCATGGAAACGTTGCGAAGGTCCATCAGGACCAGCACCCTGTCGTAATAGTTGTGTCTGTACGGGCACAGCGGCAGGCCCTTGTTCGCGATCTTCTCGTATTTCGACAACTCGTCATCTCCATTCATAATGTATTCCTCCTCGTGCGTTCTCCTGTGTGCGTTTAGCTGTGGTATAGGTGGCAGTGCCCGTGCAGTTCACCGCGGGACAGTCTCGTCCCTGTGGAGCATTCGCTCCGGTGTGCGTGCGTACAATTTGTGGTCCAGTGTGTGATTTGGTCTGTGTATGTAGACAAATCAATTTCAGGACCATACTTTTGGTATTCAGTAGTATATAAATGTTCGTATTAGCGTGTGGAGGCTTCCCCGTGGGACGCATGCCACGCGCCCCATAGGGAACTGTGCCGCGAATCCCACGAGGGAAGGCATTTACCGTGCAGCACCAGCCCACGGGTGGAAGCCACGGCGAATAGTGCACGTGACCTTGCACCCTGGACCTGCGCTCAGTCGAAGTACACGATCAGGCTGTCGTTCTTATCCTCGAAACGCAGCTGGCATCCTGCATCTCCTCTGACCATGCCGTCCAGGCCATCGATACAAATCCATCCTCCGACGCACCTGGCCCCTCCCTCTTCGCAGGGAACGAGCTGGAGCACGTTGCCGTCCAGGGAGCGATACACCATGTACATGGGGTCGTCCAGAAGATTGGAGGACAGACGGTTCTTCCCTTCGTAGCACACGAATCCGTCCTCGTCCTCTTCATCCATGAAGATCCTGCGACCGTGCCTGACCACCTTGATCGCGCGTCCGAACGGACCCCTCGCGCGCTTGACCCTCGGCTCTTCCAGGATCCTATACTCCTCGTCCTCATGAAGGTCCTCTACATTCTGGACAGATTCGTCTTCATCGTCCTTCGCGAACTCGTCCTGAATCTTCTCCAAAGGCACCGCGAGATATCCCCTGTCGCTCTCGGAGACCCTGCAGACCCAGGTCTCTCCAGACTGGACTGGCGTCCCCTCCTCGACGAACACAGGAGCGGGGTCCCCTTCCATCTTTCCGACCAGGCGTCCGTCCTCCTCCTCGAATCTCACGATGCGCTCCCCGGCCTTCTGGACAGCGGTCAAAGGCTCGCCTCCTCCGGAACGTCGACCCTTATCAGCGGCATGCGGCTCATCGGGACGACCTTGTCCGCGACAGCCCTCTCGTCGAAGGACAGGACCTCCACTATCTTGCCCCTCCTCTGAAGATTCCTGGCCAGATATGCGGATCCGGTCTCCCCGGTTATCAGAACGATGCGGTCGCACCAGTCCTTCAGGGCGTACTCCTGGGCGATAAGGGCTATAGCGATGCCTGAATCCCCTTTCTCGGAGCCCAGGTCAGGGACGGATTCCAGCCTGAACCCGCAGTCCGAGACCCTGCGGAGAAGCTTCCTGGCACTCATATCGCAGGATTCGGTGTAAACCGCGAACGCTGCGATGCAGTCGCGACCGTCCACAGCCTCGATCAGCAGCTTCTTGAAATCCACATCCTGCCCGGGGTACTCCTCCGAGAGAGTCCTCGAGACCCCGTCCAGGTCCATCAGGACCAGCAGCTTGTCATACGGCTTGGAATTGTAAGGGCAGTAAGGCTGGCCCCCGACAGCGAGATCGTCGTATTTCGTATCCTTAACCTTTCCAAACATTCAATGTTCCCCTGTTGTGTCATCTCCGTTCGTTCGAATGCGCGTGCTCTGGTACGGTACAGCGAGCACTTCTTGTGGAATAGTGGCGCTAGAATGCGTAGCATACGCTGGCATCTTCGCGATTCTTCATTTTGGTGAACATCGCCACGCGTTTCGGTTTCTGGTTGTAGCATATATCGAAGAAATTTCGAGACAGGTTTCCTCATTCATTCTGCGCTTTCGTCTAAATGAATTGCACACAGCCCAATGACATCCGTGGTATCGGAATCGTGGAGTTGTGCTGGCCATAGCCGTGCTGAAACAGTTGCCTCACACTCGGTGCGAGTAAACCAGATGGGAAACGGGTTGTGAGAAGGACCCCGGAATCCGTTGTTCCTAGCCCTCTCGGGGACATTCCCTGAATGTATACAACTATATAAACTTTTCAATAAATAATACCATCTTTATAATAATTATTCTATCTAATTTCCTTATTATACATTGGTTTTGTATCCACGACCAAATAATCCCCGGCTTCTCATTGAAGGGAAGCCAGAGATTCAAACCGTTTGTTGTGGTCATAGTAGCGAATGTCGCTGTCCGCTGTTCCTGACTCGGTTCACGAAGACCGTGATGATGCCGCCCTCGTCCTTATGCGGAAGCACACGCCCTTCCATTCCGCCCATCATCTCGTCAAGTCCGGCTATCCTAAGTCTGCCATTAACACAGCCTATGTCTCCATCCTCGTTCGGGATGATCTGGATCTTACACTCCTTCAACGAGGCGTATACTATGTAGGAACCAGGTTCCAGCATGTCGGAGTACAGGGTGTTGTTCCCTTCATAGCGCACGACTCCCTCCCAGCCGGCCCTAGATGGAGATAGGCCCCTGACACCCCTCATGTCCCTTGATCTGCCCATGACCATGGTCTTGACCTTCCCGGACCTCATCACCTGTGCGAAGAGGCTGCGCATGTCTTCCCCTTCCTGGTCGTCCATGATCTTGTACTCATCCTCATCCAGGAGCTCCTTCTCCACGATAGGCTTGGAGCCATTGTCGATCACGAACCCCTCCTCGTCATCCGCTGGATTCTCGGAGACTTCAGGCTTCTCAAAAGCCCCCTCTACCTCGGCAACCGCTTCCTCCACCTTCTCCAGGAGTGTGGCGAAGTAATTCCTCCCGTTAGGTCCCTGGTTCTCCTCCAAACGGCATTCCCAGACCTCTCCCGCCTTCGCAGGCAAAGAATCCTTGTGGACGTACACAGGCGCGGAATCGCCCTCGACCCTCCCCACAATGTGGCCATCGACAGTTTCCTTGAATCTGACTATGTGTGTTCCTTCCACTTCGCTTATTGTCACAGGCTCGCCTCCTCATCTTCAACAGGTTTCATTCTGGCAAGAGGCATATCGTCGATGATAGAGACCTTGTCGGCCTTTCTCTTCAGACAGTTGCTGAGGCTCTCATCGAAAGACACCACTTCGACGACAGCCCCCTGTTCATGCAGCTCGTCGACGAGGACTGAGAAGTCCCCGTCACCGGTTATTAGCACGACACGGTCGCATTTCCTCGCGAATACGTATTTGAAAGCCGTGAGGGCGAGCTTCACATCGGTGCCGTCCTGCTTTCCGTAGTTGTTGGTCGCATGCACCACTTCTACCCTGAATCCGCTATCGCTGATGGCGCATTGGATCCTTGTGTGGCGCTCCTCATCCTCGCTATAAGACCCGTCGATGGCGATAGCCGCTACACAGTCACGAGATCCGACAACGTCGATGAGCAACTTCCTGTAATCCAAGTCTCTTCCAGGATAGTCCCTGTTCATCCTGGCGATGATGTTCGGAACGTCCATCACGACCAGGACTTTGTTATAAGATCTGGACTCGTATGGATAATAAGGACGATCTCTTATTCCGAGCACCTCGTATCTCGCTGCCGCATCTCTTCCGTTCATATTCTTTTCCTCCCCTGCTCCTCCGTGTGTTATTCTCCGTGCATCACATCTACGGTCCCCGTGCGCTCCGCCGTGGCACCCACAGCAACCGTATCTGTGTCATTTTATAATCACTTTTTTAACATTTTTTTAATATAATGGTAGTATTTAAATGTATCTAATTACGAGTGGAGCACTTCTGTGGCGATTTCTCCAAGGATCATACTTGTCGGCACGTGCTCAAAGAACATCGTGTTTATTCGGCACGGGAAAGGTGTGTAAGCACAGGTTCTGTGGTATATCCTTGGTCACAGGATCCACGAATTGAAAGCTATCGTTCTGTGATTGACATCTGTGGAGACTGTGTGCACGTGCTCACGGTGGACACAATGTTAACATTATTTACACAGTTACCAGTCAAATTTTTTTACACAGTTTGTTAAAGATAATACACAGAGTTCTAACCGCACGCCCGCGCGATATGAGCGCCAGTTGTGGTGTCGAGCCAATTGGCACAGGGATCATGATAGCCCGTGTAAGTTGCGAGTGTTCTCTTTGGTCACGGTGACCGTGTGCGTGCAGCAACATAGTCAGCACCGTGGAGCACACACGTCATCACAGGTAACGTTCCACAGAGTTTGCAACTGCTGCTGCAGCACTAACAACAAATCAAATATGCTGGATTATCTGAGCTCGTCCGATTCATCAACCAGCTGCTTCAATGGCGATTTGTGTATGCCGTCAGCACATTCCTGGACGATTTCGTAATAGTATTTCGCAGGAATCAGATCGTCCACTTTGACAAAGCTCCTGTCCTTCTCAGGCCTATAGGTTCCTATGCAATAATACCCTCCAGCGTCGTTGATATAGACTTTGAGCTCCGTTTTAATAACGTCAGATACATTGTAGAAAATAACCATGAACTTCTCCGAGTCGTGAAGACAGATGGTGCGCATATCCGTTTTTGTAGAATGCGCCCGGATGCCAGGAGACTCTTTTTTGGTTACAAAGGCATTATTGTCCACTGTTGTTAGATAGTGATCTTTCATTTCGTACAGAAGACGCAACAATTTATCCTCTTGTCCTTCGGCTGTCAAATCAAATATCTTACGGACCCCGACAGGAATTCTTTCAGGTACACCTTCGTCATAGATTTTAGCATAGGTGTATAATGAAGGTCTGGACACCCCTAGAATCTCTGACAGCTCTTTTACCGACATGTATCTCCTGAGCTTATCAAGGACGGATGTCTGGAATCCCATAATCTCCCAATCGTTCTCAAGTTATAAAAATCGTTACCGGTGGGGTTACAGTTAGGCGGAATGCATCCCTTTTCTAATTTTATAATTATGAGAGAAAGAAACGTGAGTCCATAGCCAGACGCCTGTTGGAATAATAACACTATCGTTATACATGAATGGCGGTCACGAAACATACTCGTTTCTGTCAAACTATGATCGGCTTTAACATATGCAACATGTTTTAAGACTGTGATCAGAACAGCTTCTTGAGTTTCGCCAGGAATCCCTCTCCGTCCTCTTCTTCTGTCTTCTTCTTCGGCATATCGGACAGGACCACCACGTTCGTCCTCGGCGTGAATGCATCTTTAACAAGCTTCGTCTGAGGATATACGGTAGCGCTGTGCATCCTATCGCACCAGAAGCTCCACTTATCTACGATTCCTGTCGATATCGGCACGTTCACGCTCCTGAGACCTGAATTTTGGAACGCGGACTAGCCCACGAACCTGAGCGTCCCGGGAAGCCTGACATCCTTCAGGGATCTGCATTCCAGGAAAGCGCAGGGCCCTACGCTCCTGAGCGAAGCGCCCAGGTATATCTGGCTCAACGAGTAGCAATAGTTGAACGCCTTCTCGCCGATATGGAACGTGTCCTCAGACAGCTCCACGCTGCGCAGCTCTTTGCATTCATCGAACGCACTATCGGGAATGAACCTGACAGACGGCGGTATTGTGATGCTGCGAAGCTGATCGCACGCTTTGAACACGCCCGCTCCCAGATGTTTCAGATTCTTAGGCAGACGTATTCCTTCAAGGCGGCTCCAGAAGAACGCTTCCTTCCCGATGTATTCGACGCTGTCCGGTATCTCCTAATATCTCGCACGGCAGGTGCAGAACGCCTCCTCCCCTATGCTTATGGGAGCCCCTCTGAACCGCAAGGATAGGATGTAACCCGATCCGAAAGCCCTCTTCGGAATGTGCTTGATCTTGGATGGGACCTCGAGGCTCGGTATCTCTGCGTTGGAGAACGCCCATTCTCCCAGGCTCTCTATCGAATCCGGGAGGTCGATCGAGTCTATCTTCGAATTCTAGAAAGCGGCCGCGCCTATCCTCTTCAATCTCTTCGGAAGGACGACCTTGGATATGTTGGCCTGATAGAACGCATAATCAGCGATCGTCTCAACGGTATCCGGGACATAGTAGACGTCCTCCTCCATCATCTTCGGGTACTTGATGAGGGTCTTCACGTCCTTATCGAAGAGCACTCCCCTCAGCGAGGTGTAGTGCATGTTTCTGGAGCTCACCTCTATCTTCTCCAGACACTGCAGGACCAGAGCCTGCGGCCCTATGTATCTCACCGAATCCGGAATATTCAATGTCCTGGCGGTGCCTGCATTGAAGAAGGCCCTGAAACCTATGCTCTCCAGCCCTTCCGGAAGGTTGATGCTGCCCATACCCTCGTTCTCGAAAGCCCTGTCATCGATAGCTTTCAATCCAGGAGGAAAAATGTAGAAGCTCATTCTTCTTCCGAAGCAATCCTTAGGAATCACCTTGACCCCTTCCGGTATGTTGGCCCAGTAACTCACCACCTTCATTTCTTTTATCAGCTTTATAGAGCGCCTCCTCTCGTCCGAAGATACGACTGTAGGTGCGGTTCTGATCGTCTCCTAGGTGTATCTGCTGACAGGACAATCGCATCTCATCCCCCTGTCGACTCCCGAGAACATCCCAGCGGATCTCATCTTCTCCATCAGGAAATCTATGCGCTCTTTGCTGAGCCCGATTTTAGCCAGCCAAGGCGGAAGACTGTACCCGATCACATAAGGCGATATGGCGGTAGGCTCTTCGGTATAGAGAACTACCTCCATGCAGTCGACCTCCTCCTTGGTGAATCCGTTCTGCCTCATATATGCCAGAACGTCCTCGTTATCGGAATAGAACATCTCGGGAACGCTTCCAGGCTTGATACTGACGGCATCTGCAACGTCCGCTGCTGTCGTTTTCAAAGGATCCCTGTCTTCGAACGATTCGTCCATGGATGCTTTTCTACGATTGCCTAGAGGCGTCTGGTCCATGTCTATCGTATCTCAAGCCGTATATTTATCTTAAAACCGTAATACGACCGTATTGTATTATCGAATGATCCGCTTCGACCCGTCCACGGGATAGAGTGTCCATTATGTTACTAAAATCACTAGATAATGTAGGATATTGAACTCAAATACAAAAGCGGATTATCACAACAATAAGTTGGATTATATATCTATCACACCATATTCTTACACAAAACAGGAGACAGACACATGCCCGACGATCAAAAGTTCGACAGAGTCCTGGTGCCCATCGATGGAAGCACTTCTTCCCAGGTAGCGGTCGATCTCGCTCTGCACTCGGCCAAAGAATTCAACCCCACCCTCGTTTTTGTCTACGTAGTGGATATCACCGCCCTCAACAGATTCGGAACCGTGGATTCCTCCCAGGAATACTACATGTCAAAGATCGAAGGGAAGATGTTCCTCGAGAACGCCGCCAAGCTCGCCGAGAAGGCCGGAGCCAAGCATGAGGAGTACCTCGCCGAAGGCGCCCCTTGGGAGATCCTGAACGAGATGTCCAAGGAAGCGGATCTGATGATCATGTCCGTCTCCGGAAAGAGCGGAATGAGAGCCGGGCGCATCGGTTCAACCACCATGAAGGTCATAGAGGGCAGCTACTGTCCTGTCCTCACGATGAAGTCCTCCTCCGAGCGCATCGAGAAGCTCCTTCTGCCCGTATACGAGGAGAACAGGGCCGCCATCGACTACGCCATTCAGACCGCCAAGCGCTCCAACGCCTGCATCACGGTGCTCAGCGTGAAGGAAAGAGACCGCGACCCCGCTCCCATGGTCGACAAGATCGTCCAGGAGATCAAGGGTGACGGAATCAAGGCTGAGGGGAAGATCATGGACGGAAACGCCGTCGATGTCATCGTCGGACTCTCCGGAAAGTTCGACCTGATCATAATGGGAGTGGACAAGCGCGGAGGGCTCCGCATCCTTCGCGGAGGAACCACCGAGCGCGTGGTCACCATGGCCTCATGCCCTGTCTCTGTCGTCAGAGAGAAGTAAAACCGCATCCAGCCGGCGACCCCGGCGAACTGCTCCGGCCGACACCTTCTGTCCGGTCGGAGCCCCTCCGTTACGAAGACGTTGAAATGACCGCAGTCGAACCGATTATATCGTATCCAGGACATCCTTCCAGCATGGATTGTCCCGCAGAGGTCCCGACGGACGACTCGGCCCTGAAGCAGCGCGTCCTCCATTTTCTGTATTCCAAGAAGGACAGCTCTGTGACCGGCGTCAGGCGGATGGGGAGCGAGGCTTTCGTAGACTACGTGGCTGCGGCAGCGGAAGAAGACGGCCTGAAGGCATCCATATTCCCGGACAAGGACGGCGACATCATCCTGTTCTACACCTGGGAAGGCTCCGAGGAAGACATGAGGGAAGTCCTCGACGCCGATCCCGAAGCCGACGTGATGTACGGCCAGGAGCTGTGCCATCAGGTTCCAGCCGTCGTAAGGTACGGTAAACGGTGATCCGATGACGCTAGGCCTCGGAATCGATACGGGCGGGACCTTCACGGACGCCGCCATACTCGAGCTCGGTACAGGAGAGATCCTCTGCAAGAGCAAATCCCGCACCACTCCCGAGGACCTCTGCATAGGCATCCGCGGAGCCATATCTTTCCTTGAACCGGGATTGCTCGGCAGGCTGGGAATAGTCTCCCTGTCATCCACGCTGGCCACCAATTCGGTCGTTGAGGGCAAAGGGTGCAGGGTAGGCCTGATCTGCGTTGGATTCGACGCTGAGAAGACGGACGCGGAAGAATACATTTCGATAGACGGCGGGCACAACATCCACGGAGGGGAGGAGAAGGACCTCGACGTCGCCGCCGCAGAAGCGTTCATGAACCGCGTGAAAGGGAAGGTGGACGCCATCGCGGTCAGCTCTTTCATGTCGGTCCGCAACCCCTCCCACGAGAACAGGATAAAGGAGATGGCCGCCAGGCTGATGAGAGTCCCCGTGGTATGCGGCCACGACCTTTCCTCGAAGCTCGGATTCAAGGTCCGCACCTCCACCTGCGTGATGAACGCCAGGCTGATCCCAGTCATGGATCGCCTCATCGATTCCGTGAAAAGAGTTATGGAGGAGTTCGGGATCCGCGCCCCTCTGATGATGGTCCGCGGGAACGGCACCCTCATGGGCGAGGAGATGGCCAGGGAGAAGCCCATAGAGACCATCATGTCCGGCCCCACAGCCAGCATGATCGGCGCCGTGAAGCTCACCGGCCAGTCCGACGCGTTCGTCATGGACATGGGCGGGACGACCACGGACATAGGCATCATAAGGAACGGAAAGCCGGCCCTGGTGCCAGACGGGATGACCATAGCCGGCAGAAGGACCCACGTCCTGGCCGCCAAGGTCACGGCCGCAGGCATCGGAGGAGACAGCAGGATCATGGTCAACGGCGGGAAAGCCGTCCTGAAATCAACCAGGGCCATGCCCCTCTGCGTCGCATCCGAGAGATGGCCTTCGATCCTGGATTCCCTTCTGAAAGCGGCTGCCAAAGAGGTCAAGCCGGACCCTTGCTACCCGGAGGACATGGTCTTCCTGGACACGGAGCTGTTCTACACGGTCGGATTCCCCAAGGAAGGCGTGTATCTGTCTCCGGAGAGCAGGAGCTTCCTCAAGATGGCTTCCGAAAGGCCCCTGTCCCCGATCGAAGCCGCCGAGGAGATGGGCACCGCCCCCTCGTTCATCGGAGTCCGCAGCCTGGAAGCACATGGATACGTGGAGAGGATAGCCTTCACCCCTACCGACGTCCTCCACGTGGACGGCACGTACACCGAGTACGACAGGGAGGCGTCGATCCTGGGAGCCAGATACCTTGCCAAAAAGTGCGGCAAGACCCCTGGAACCTTCGTGTCCGAATGCAGGGACCTGGTCAAAGCCAAGCTCTGCGCCGAGCTGATGAAGGTCATCCTGGCCGACGAGCTCGGAGACCATCCTCTGGAACCCTATGCGGCCAGCATGATCCTCAAAGCCGCCTTGGGAAAAGGCAAGGACTTCAGCTGCGCCTTAAGGCTGAACATGCCGCTGATCGGCATAGGGGCCCCGGCGAGCACGTACATCAGATGGGTCGGCGACGCGTTCGGCACCAGGACCTACATAGACCCGGATTCCGATGTCGGCAACGCTGTCGGAGCGATCGCTTCGTCCATATCCGAGACGGTGGAAGTCCTGGTCTCGCCGGAGAATCTGGACTCCCCCGAGTCCCTGTTCGAGATGTTCTCCCCCGAGGGAAAGGAGACCTGCAACAGCCTGGACGAAGCCCTGAAGCTCGCTGAAGAGACAGGGAAAAGAATAGCCAGGGAGAGGGCAGAGCGCAGCGGAGCCTGCAGCATAGCCTACGACGTCGTCCGCAGCAACCGCCACATGGGCCTCAGAGGCATGGATGTGCTGGTAGAATGCGTCATATCCGTGACCGCCGCCGGCATGCCCAGCATGTTCGGTGCGGAGAATCTATAACCCGTCTACCACATGACGAACCGATGGCTTTCGAAATCGTCGAGATAACGCTCGCTAGCAACGAACAGAAGATAGTAAGAACCCAGAGGGTTCCGGTCGGGTCCTCCTTCTCGGACCTCGGCATGGCTATCCAGGCCGCCATGGGATGGAACGGGGGAGAGCCCCACAAGTTCAGGATCCCTGGCGCCGGAGCGGAGATCGATGACGAATCCATCATGATGACGACCTACGGAAGGCTGCCCATCGAATACGTCTACGGAGGCATCGTGCACAAGATCAGGTTCTTGGGAGAATCCAAGAGGGACTTCTCCAGCTCCTGGTTCTCGGACCGCCGCAGCGAATCCCGCTCGGAGGTCGTCCGCAGATGCATAAGGACTTGGTATGACGAGATCACAACGTCCAGATACCTCGACTCGAAAGCCCTGGAGAAGGTCGCAGACGCCATCGCATCCAACAGGAAGAAGAACCTCTACCTCGACCTGAAATCCATGAAGGTGGTGGATTCCCGCATCGAAGGCTCCACCGTCCTCATCAAGAGGAAGGATTCCGATTTCCTCTACAGAACGGCTTCCGCGTTCGCAGACAACACCCCGTCCTTGAAGAGGCCGGACGTCAACAAGCCGGACTGGTACCAGAAGTTCATCACAGAGACCGCCCGCAACTCCAAGATCTCCAAGGCATGGTCCGATTACATCGAAAAGGAATCAGAATCTGCAGCCGAGACTTGGGCCGAGGACAACGGAATCTGGACCGACGGAATCTCCAACAGCAACATGAGGCTCCCCTGCATGACCTGCGGAGAGGAGCGCGAAGCCGTCGAGGACAGGACCATCGGAAAACCTGCGATGATGGGCAGGCCACGCTTCCCCATGGTCGTGAGGTGTCCTGAATGCAAGACGACCTCCCAGCTATTCATGTTCAACGACGGATTCGTCATGGACTACTGTTTCAGGAAGGATTTCCACCCCTGCTGGATGGCGAGAGACGCGATCAGGGCAAAGAACAGGGCGGAATCGGAGGCCGATCCAAAGGCCAAAGCCAAGCTACTCCTTTTCGCTGCTCTGGAATCATACCGTTGCGACAAGCTCGGGGATGCGGAATCCCTCATAAACGAAGCTTCCGGAGCGCTTCCTAACGAGTCTAAAGTCATATCATCTTTCATTAGAGACGAGGATGCCCCTGATGTCGGCGACATCGACCCTGATTTCGTCCCTATTCTAAGCTGCTTGGAGCTGCGCACAGTCGAGAAGGCGGACGAGGCGACGGATATCGTAGACAGGATGGAATCTGGATTCGATAGGGCGAACCTGCCTGAATGGCTGGTGTGGGAGACCAGGTACCAGGCCATGCTCAGCCCCTCGAACGAAGATGACAAGGAGAAGGCCTTCTCCCGCATGGAGGACATCCTCAGCAGGTACCTGGACCGCATCTCGTCCTACAAGAGCATCTCCAGCGACGACTACAGGAGGGCTTGCCGCATGTTCGAGATAGCCGTCCGCTTCGCCTACGACGAGCTCGGATTCGAGAGAGCCGGACCCGTCATCGACATGATGTGCAAAACCTTCGACGGAAAGCTGGACAACGTGCCTTCCAAGGCGATCGCCCTGTTCAGGAGAGGCCTGTACAGAATGATCGTGGAGAAGAACGACGACGGTGCCGTTAAGGACCTCGTAGAAGTGGTCGTCTCCATGCTGTCCAACGTTGGAAGAGGGCCAGTGACCGGAAGGAGGGCTTTCGCCTCCATGGCCATACTCTACATCTACGACCCAGACAGCATGGACCTTGTGACCCTGGCTCTGAACAGCATGAACGCCATGTCCGTAACAGGCGCGTTCTCCGACGAGGAGCTCATGGAGATGGAGACGGTCGTCTCCCGCATCCTGAAGGCCGTAGGAGGCTACGAGGAGGCCCGCATCGAGGTGAAATCGAGGACCAACATCGACCTCGGCCCCGAACCCGAAGGAGACCTCGCTCTGGAAGACCTCATGGATATCAGGTGCAGCTACTACACCTGAGCCTGTCACGTGCGTGCACGCCCCGCCGTTAAAAGCGCCCCGACGAATGGAGCGTCATGGGTACGAGATGCTTCATATCGATGAAGGAAAGCGGCAGGATCAAAGGGGTGACCTGCAGCTACGACGGATATATCGAATGCACAGGGATGACCCTGCTCTCCGCGTTCTCCGACAGATCGGTGCTGAGAAGGCTGATTGATCGCGGAGACATGAGCTCCCTCGGGACCGCCATAAGCAACACCGCGTTCTACGGCAGCGGGAAGCCCAGGGTATATCCCGATGCCAGACGCCTGTGCGAGAAGGAAGGGACCGAGTACGCATACCTCCTGGACGACGACGGCAGGTGGTACTACTACAGGGCAGGGGACGAAACGGTCCGCGACCTGGAGACCGACCTGAGGCTCGCCTATCCGGAAGGATTCCGATCAGATATTCTAAGAAAAATAGGGGGTGTAACCACCCCCGGAATGTTTCAGTGAAGGTGGGCGCTGTCGTCGACGACAGGCTTGTCGTAGGATTCCACGGAGCCGCCCTGATTCTTCTTCTGGACCATGAACCAGATGGGTATGTACGCCATCAGGATTATCGCGGCGATGATTATCGCGATGTAGGCGGTGATGCCGGTGTCGGTTCCACCGTTGGAGCTGAGGTAGTAGCTCCAGTACAGGAGGCTGGGAAGCCAGACGCAGAACTGCACGAAGACCATCGCGGTGATGACTCCGGTCCATCCCCTGGGAGCCTTGAAAGGCCTCTCGAGGGAGGCGAACTTCGGATCCCTCTTGGTCTTGACGTACGCCGCAAGAGCGATTCCGTTCGCGATGCAATATCCAATAGCCGATGCCGTCAGGACTGTCATAGAAGTCGTGGAGAGCCCGTACACGAAGGAGCTCGCCTCGAGGATGACCAGCAGGGCGATGTTGAACAGGCTGACGAAGATCATGGCGTTGACGGGCATCCCCTTGGAATTCTTCTTGGCGAACCAGGCAGGCAGGTTGCCTTCCTCCGCTATGGAGTTGAGGGATCTGGAGGATCCGAGGAAACCTGTCTGAATAATCAGGACCATGGCGACGATCAGGAAGAACAGCGCGATGAACGAACCGACGTCTCCGAAGACGTACTCGGCGATGGGCTTGAGGGTGGCGGTTCCGGCCTCGGTGATGGCATCGTATCCGAGGGATCCGTAGACGACGGTGGACACGAAGAAGTACATGATGAGGCAGATGATCCCGCAACCGAACAGGGCCTTGGGAACGTCCTTTCCGGGGTCCTTGTACTCGGGACCGTAAACGGCGGCGGTCTCCCATGCGCATGCGCTCCATTGGCCGAGAGCGAAGCAGCCGAGGATCAACACGATGTCCTCGGAGGACCAGGAGAACCCGGGGCGGGTCCACTCTGTGGTGATCACGCTGAAATCGAACATTCCCTTTGCGAGGGCGCCGAGGAGGATGACCACGATGGGGATGAGAGAAGCGAGGGCGAGGATGGTGCTCACCTTCGCGCCGCCCTCGAGTCCGCGGAGGCCGAGGAACAGCATCAGTGCGACGATGACGATTCCGACCACGAGGTAGAATCCGACAGCGGCCCATCCCTCGAATCCGAGATCGAACATCTGGACGAGGTAGTCGCCGATCATCATCGTGAAGATGACCACAACAGGGCACCAGGCGAACCAGTAGCACCAGGCGCTGAAGGCTCCGAGGAGCTTTCCCAGATTGTAGCCCTTCTTCTTCTTGTTCTTGTCTTCCGCGCCGAAAACAGCTTGGGCGCAACCAGGAAGACCTGTAGCGTTAGGGAATACCGTCACCATCTCGCCGTAAGCGAGGTTCTGGACGAATCCCTGGAGGACCGAAACAGTCCATACGAATATGCAGCACCCCCAGACCAGAGACGAGACGTCTCCGAGCGAGGGGAGGATCAGGAGCGGGACTCCGAGGGCGATGAACATCCCCTGCTTCCAGCTCACAGATCTGGACACTTTTACTATGTCATCAGACTCCGAACTCATTTTAACCAAACATCCATATTTTTAGTGTTTATGCAAGAAAGACAATTTTTTAGATATATAAATGTTGAGGGTTCAGTAAATATAGTTTATATATAACATATTATGATGAGACCTCAATATTTTTAAAAGAAAAGATAGTTTTAAATAGTGAAAAAAACGACCTCGCACTTGTAGGAAATGTTTAAATAAAAGTGGATAAAAGAAAACAGTAACAACCGAAAATTACCGATGTTGCAGAGCGAACTTCAGGCTTTCTGGTCGTCCTGCAGATCGGAGAAGCTCCCGAGACGGACGAAATAGGGGGTGCTGTCCTCGACCTGCTGCACGTCGGACTGCAGCACCTTGCCGACAGCCGTGGAAGAGACCTTCTTCACGACCCTGAGCTCCTCGCTGGTGAGCTCCGAGAAATACTGGCGGTTGAGCTCGGAGACGGCCTCCGTGATCTCCTCGGCGACCTGTCTTCCGCGCTCGGTCAGGAAGATGTGATACTTCTTGCTCCTGGAATCCTTGCGGTCGTCGTAGACGAAGCCGTTCTCTTTCAGGAGCTTGACCACCCTATGGGTGTTCCCGTTATCGATGTCGAGGAACTTGGAGAGCCCTACGAGCGTCTGGCCGTCATGTATGCTGAGAGCCATCAGGTACTGCACGTGGTGGCTGTTCAAGCCGTACTTCTTGACGCGCTCGTCAAGGTCCTTGTGCATGTGGAAGCTGAGCCTGTCCAGCAGCGTGGGCAGGAACATGTCCCAGTACGTAGGGCGGTCATCCATCCTGATTCCTCCATATCGATGAGTTCCATTCCGCTCAGATCAGCCAATCCTTCAGCAGCCTCGGCAGGATCACAGAGTGGTCGACATAGCTGCAGTGGTCCGCGTCGGGTATTATGTACATGTGCCCGTGCGGGATCTTGTCGGCGATGAACTCCGTGTCGGACCTCTTCACCGCGTCGAACTCGCCGGCGATGACCAGCGTAGGAACGCGGATCGTCCTCAGGTCCCATTCGGAGATGTGAGGCTCCTCGAGCATCAGGCGGATGTACGGGTCGTCGTGGTCCATCGTGGAGAGCTCCTCCTCCGTCCATTCTATCGTCGAGGGGTCGGTGTTGGCGCCGGCGACAGCCAATCTCAGCAGGTCGTCCTGATGCTCGGATGCGAGGATCAGCCCCTCGATGCCTCCGTCGCTGAATCCGCACAGCACAGGCTTCTCCAGCTCCAGATGCTCTATGAGGCAGTGGAGGTCCTCGGCCATGTCGGCGTAGTGGAGCTCGTCCACCCTCTGGCTCTGTCCATGTCCGCGGGAATCCACGGTTATCACCGTGAAGAAATCCTTCAGCTCCTCGACGGCTACGTCGAAGATCGACATGTCCTCCCCGTTGCCGTGGACGAGTATGAGCGGACGCCCCTCCCCCACAGCCTCGTAATGAATCCTCACACCGTTGACATCGGCAAACATGTTTCACCTATGGTTTTGTGAGCATATGACTGCTCGCGATAAGAGGGCCCCGGGACCGGCGTCGCCAGCCCCGAAAGCCCTTGTGTTCAACTCTCTGAGACCTCCTTCTCCTTGTCCTTCTCCTTGGCGCGGGAGTTCTGCAGGACGAACCAGACAGGCACATACAGGAGCAGGATGACCGCTCCGATGATGACGGACATGGTTCCGTTCTCGATACCTCCGTTGATGCACCAGTAGGCGAGGCAAGGTATGAGGATGAAGAACTGGTAGATCATCAGGAAGATGGCGACGTAGAACCATCCGCGGGGAGCCCTCCAGGGCCTGGGGAGGTCCTTGAAGCGGGGGCTTCTCCTGGACACGATGAACGCCAGCATTCCCATTCCCAGCGCGAAGCAGAATCCGAACGAGGACGCCGCGAGGATCATTCCCACCGAACCGAAGTTGATTATGATGATGAATATGATTCCCATGGCGAACTGGAACATCATCGCCGCGATAGGCGCGCCGTTCTTGTTGGTCTTGGTGAAGAACTTGGGCATGTTGCCCTCGTGTCCCATAAAGTACAGCGTCCTGGAGGATCCAAGGAACGCGGTCTGGATGAGCATGACCATTCCGGACACCAGCAGGACCAGAGCGACGATCAGACCTATCTCTCCGAAATCCGCCTGAGCGATAGGGTACAGGGTAGAGATGCTCCAGTACTCGATCTGCTCGGGGGTCATCATTCCGTACACGCAGAAGGGCACGATGAAGTACAGAGCCAGACAGATGAGTCCAGCGGAGATCATGGCCTTGGGCAGGTCCTTTCCAGGGTTCTTGTACTCGGCACCGTAGGTAGCGGTGGACTCCCAAGCGCAGGCGCACCACTGGGCGTAGGCGAACATACCGAAGACCATCATCATGTCGGAAGCGGTCCATCCCCATTCGGGCTTGGTGAAGTTCTCGGCGATGAGGTCGAGGCTGAAGTGCATGTCGGTGGTAGAGAATCCGGTGAACGGAACGAGAACGACCACCAGCAGAGGCAGGATAGCGATCAGAGCCAGAACCAGCCCCAGCTTCGCTCCTCCGGAAAGTCCCTTGGATCCGACGAAGACGATGATGCTGAAGATAACGATTCCGAGAATGAGCTGAAGAACGATAGGCTCGAAGGGAAGCTCCATTCCGAGACCGATCTCGAGGTACTTGATGATGTAATCACAAGAAGTACAGGTGAAGATGGGGATGACGGGGGTCCACGTGAACCAGTATGACCACGCCGTGAAAGCTCCCACGAACTTTCCTAGATCGTACTTCTTAGGATTAGGACTTGTGAAGACCTTCTGGGCGCATCCACCTATACCAGGGGTCTCCAGCGCTGCAGCCATCTCTCCGATGGCGAAATTCTGACAAAAACCTTGAAGAACAGAGACGGTCCAGATCACGATGCTCAGACCCCAGGCCGTACCTGCTATGTCATAGATACCTGGAAGGATCAGAATAGGGACTCCCATCGCGATGATCATCCCCTGCTTCCAGTCAATCGACTTGACGAGCCCGGAATCATTTCCTCCCCCGGCCTCGACATTTTCTCCCATTTAATTCCTCCCAATGGATGAGTATCACATACGATTGCATCCAATATGATGTTGAAATCTTGATAATGGTTATATAATAATTTCCATCCAATCATGCAATACTTTAAATATTATATTCTAAAACATCCGTATTTAAATAACAATCCCCATTTCGTATTATTTAAATCTATCATCCTGTTGGATAGACTGGCAAATAATTAAAATACCATTAGGTAAAATTAAATTGAATCGTGCATAAATTAGACAGTCACGACAATATTAATCGATAAATTTTATTGATTAATCAATAAAGATAATATGAAGTAAATTCGGTATATCAATCCGATATGCTGATTGCGGCTTCCAGAACCATATATTTAATGTTGTTTTTTCTAAAAGCATATTTTAAATAATAATAAAATGAAAAACAGGTTCAGGAAACAGTTGTACAATCTTTTATAAGAAAGTAATCCATGCATGCACACAGATAGCAATGCCTGGAAGCAAATACGACAGAGAGATACGTTTCATGGCACGGGAAGTCGACAGGCTGACCGAATAGAAAGAGCAGATCGACGCCTCGAACCCCGAGAACGAGGAATGCCTGAAGAAGATCGATGAACTCGTCGAGCAGTACACCACCCGCAGGAAGGAGATCGAGGATTCGTTCATCGAGTGCGGCCTGGAAGTGCCTCTTGTCAGCAGGAACCTCAACGCCACCGTCAACGCCGTAGGGCCCTCCTTCGAGCCAGTCGGCAGGGACTACAGGATCAGGGTTGAGGACGAGGCCAAGAACAGGGACATCCCCTACCGCGCCGCCCCGGAGGCCGAGCCCGTATCCTTCGAGGAATCCGACGACATCGGCGTCCTGGAGGAGAACCTGAAGAAGATCTGCGCCAGGATATCCGAGGCCGAGAACGGCATCGTAGAGGCTTCCCTGAACGACGACTACTCCAAGAGGGAGAAGCTCGAGAAGGAGGTCATAGGCCTCCGCACCCTCCGCGACAGGACCGTCGCCAACATCAAGAGCCTGAAGTCCTCCGGAGCATCCATGTCCAACGAGCAGATCGAGAGGATAGACAGGCTGGAGGACGAGGTCCGCAGCCTCAGGGTCCAGATATCGATGCTCAGAGAGGACATCGGCAACATGATGAGCCAGATGGACGAAGTTCTCGACAGGCTGGGCATCAGCCCCGACACCGAGGACGAGGACGAAGACTTCTGATGAACAAGGCGGCCGGAGCATCCCTCCGACCGTCGACTTCACACCGTTTAATAGGGATATTGACTCGTCCATATTTTTATAAATAAATAAGTGAAACCCCGCATCCGACTACTCAAAGACGACAAGTCTGGATGCTGATAACAATGGCAAACGACACGATTCTTTTCCCGTTCGTCCGCGTCGTCGGACAGGAAAACATGAAGAAAGGGCTCCTATTGAACATCATCGACCCCGGTATCGGAGGGGTTCTGATCAAAGGAGAGAAAGGAACCGCCAAATCCACGTCCGTCAGGTCTCTGACCCAGATTCTCCCTCCGAGGCTGTCCGTGGTCGGCTGCCCTTACCACTGCGACCCCAGATACCCAAAGAGGATGTGCATCCAGTGCCGCGAGAAGCTGGCCAGGGGGGAGGAGCTGAAATCCGAAGAGGTCCCCATGTCCGTCGTCGAGCTGCCTCTGAGCGCCACCGAGGACCGTGTCTCCGGTACCCTCGACCTAGAGCACGTCCTCAAGACCGGAGAGAAGAAGTTCGAGCCGGGAGTCCTCGCGCAGGCGAACGGGAACATCCTCTACGTCGACGAGGTCAACCTCCTGGACGACCACATCATCGACCTTCTGCTCGACTCCGCAGCGATGGGGGTCAACTACATCGAGAGGGAAGGCGTCTCGTTCTCCCACCCCGCCAAGTTCGTCCTCGTCGGAAGCATGAACCCCGAAGAGGGAAGCCTCAGGCCCCAGCTTCTGGACAGGTTCGGACTCTGCGTCGACGTCGAAGGAGAGAAGAACGTCGACGTCAGGATGGAGGTCATCAAGCGCAGGATGGAATTCGACAGGGACCCCGAGGGATACCTCGCCTCCTGCCAGGACGAGATCGACGCGCTCAAGCAGAAGATCAGCGAGGCTCGCGCCCTGCTCCCCAAGGTGGAGCTCAGCGACAAGATCCTCCACGACATCGTCCACACCTCGATCCACTTCAAGATGGAGGGGCACAGGGCCGACATCACCATGATGAGGGCCGCCAAGGCCAACGCGGCTCTGGAAGGCAGGACAGAGGTCACCAAGGAAGACCTCCGCGCTGTCGCGCCCCTGGTCCTCAGCCACCGTTTGAAGAAGCGCGCGTTCGAGGAGGTCACCTTCGACTTGAAGGAGCTGGACCTATGTCTGGGCCTCTGAAGGTCGCCCACTATCCCTTCCCCGCTGTATACGGAATGGAGCAGGTGAAGAAGGCGCTGATGTGCGCGATCGCGAATCCGAGGGTCAAGACTGTCCTCATCAGAGGAGCCTCCGGAACCGGAAAGACCCTGGTGGCGCGTTCGATCGGAGAGATCTCCGGCAAGAGCATAGTCAACGTGCCGCTGAACGTCACCGACGAACAGCTCTTCGGCTGCCTCGACATCGAAAGCGCGATCAAGGAAGGGAACCTGGTGCTGCAGGAAGGGCTTCTGCAGCGCGCCGACGGCAACATCCTCTACATGGACGACGTCAACCTGTTCGAGCAGAGGATGATCAACGGGGTCATCGAGGCCGTCCTCTCCGGGAAGGTCAAGATCGAGAGGGAGAACATGTCCACCTCCTACGAAGTGGACACCATACTCGTGGCCACCATGAACATCCACGACTCCTATCTCAGCCCCGTCATCCTGGACCACTTCGACATCTGCGTCGATGCGGACTATCCCGAAGACGAGCCCGGAAGGACAGAGATCCTCAGGCGCAGCCTAGCCTTCGACGCCGATCCGGACGCGTTCTGCGAGAAGTATGCGGAAGAGGAGAAGGCGATATCCGAGAAGATCAAGACTGCCAGCAAGATCATCGACGAGATGGAGATCGACGAGGAGGTCGCCCGTACCATCGCGGAGATCAGCGGCGGAATGGACATCGACGGATCCCGCGGAGACCTCTCCGCCATCAACGTCGCCATGACGCTGGCGGCACTGGACGGAAGGAAGGTCATGGCGTTCGACGACATCGAGGACGCCGCCGTCTTCACTCTGGCCCACAGACGCAAGGTCCCCAAGGGAAGGCGCGTCGACCAGATGGAGAAGGTGGTCCACTCCAGCGTCGGATTCAACACCGAGTCCCACGCCATCTTCAAGGCCGTCCACCCTGAAAGGGAGAACCCCGACATCGATGCCGTCGAGCTCGGAGAGGAGGACGAGGGTCCCGACGGGGACGTACTTGCCACAGCAGGCGAGAAGCGCGTGTACATGGGCGCCGAGCAGGAGGACGTCATCTCCAAGATCGGGGAGACGTTCAAGACCATCGACCTGTTCGAGCGCAACGAGGGCAAGGCCCGCGGAGCCACCAAGAACAAAGGGAAGAGAGGGCTCCAGCAGAGCGGGAACAGGGACGGAAGGTATGTCGGCTCGCGCATAACCGAGGACAAGAACCCCGACCTCGCGTTCGACGCCACCGTCCGTGCCGCCGCCCCGTACCAGAGGAAGCGTCATGCAGAGCAGGAGTCCGACATGGCGGTGATCATCGAGAAGACGGATATGAGGGAGAAGATCAGAGAGGCGAGGACGTCGTCCACCTTCCTGTTCGCCGTCGACACGAGCGGCTCCCTGATCATCAGGAACAGGATGACCGCCGTCAAAGGAGCCATCCTTTCCCTGCTCCAGGAGCACTACGTCAAGAAGGACCGTGTAGGATTCGTCACCTTCAACGAGAAGTCCATCGATATGCTGCTGCAGCCCTCCAGAGAGGTAGAGGTCATCTACAAGATGCTGGACGAGCTCGCGATCGGCAAGAGGACCCCTCTGTCCGCCGCTCTCCAGTACCTCAGCGACTACATGTCGATGTACACCAAGAAGCGTCCCAACGACGAGTGCTTCGTCGTCCTCGTCACCGACGGTGGAGCCAACGTCCCGTTGGACCCCGAAGACAAGGAGACCGACCCCCTGGAAGAAGCCCTCGGAATCGCCAGGAGGATGAACCTTCCCTCTGTGAAATGGATCGTCATCGACTCCGAGAAGAGGACCGACAAGGCCCATTACGCGAAGGACTTCGCAGACGCCCTCAGAGCGAGATACTACACCCTGGACGAGCTCCGCATAGAGACCCGCGAGCAGCAGAACCTCATCCGTGTCGCCAAGCAGCGCATAATGAAATGAGGGTTGGGGCCTCACGGCCCTTTCCCCGTCTTATTCCTTCTTTTCTATATATTCCACAGGCGTGAGCTTGAGTCCGACCACGCCGGCGATGATCAAGGCCAAACAGATTCCCATGCCCCAGCTGAATCCGGTATCGTCCAATCCAAGGGCGTAGGACAGCACCACGGTGAAGAACACGCCTATCCCTATCCACACAGCGTAGGCGGTCGTGAAGGGCACTCCGAGCCTCATAGGGTACTCCAGACAGACCATGCTGAGGAACAGGAACACTATGGTCACGATGTCCCAAACGATGTTCGTGAAGCTCTCGGTGTAAGCCAATCCGATGGACCATCCTAGCTGAAGGAATCCTCCGAGTATGATAAGTATCCAAGCGAAAGTTGTCTTGTTCCTGATTTCCATTCACATCACCCCGATATCATCCTGACGCCGATTATCCCGACGACGATCATTCCTATGAACAGCAGCTTCCTGGCTGTCAGCATCTCCTTGTAGAGGACACGGCCTATCAGGACGATTCCAGCGGCGCCGATACCAGCCAGGATGGAATAAGAGACTCCAGGGCCGATGTACTCGGGGTTGGATGGAATCGACAGCAGGTACAGGCAGAGCAGAACGAGGACTATGGCGGCGATTCCCCAGCCCTTCTTCTTGAAATTCTCGGATTTATCCAAGCAGGTGACCCATATTGGCTCAATGATGCTGGCCACGAGAAGGATGATCCATGCCATCAACAAATCCATGTTGCAATTATCGCATTGTCAAAATATAAGGTTATAGAAATGCTTAAATATTGTTGGTTAAAAAATGCCCATCATTGCATACAACGGTCCACGAATGAATAAAAAATTACCAAAAATCATAGAAAAAAGAAAAAGGTTTATATGGCCCATGAAGAGCCGGTGTCGATCCTCATCCGACGATCTGGAACTCCTTGAGCGAGAGGAAGCTTCCGTCGCATGCGTGCTCGCAGCGCCTGCAAGCGGTTCCGGCGCACCTGTCGGACTTGACATAGGCGTGGACGCCGTCGTTCTCGAGCTCGATGGACAGAGCCTGCTCAGGACAGGCCTTCATGCACTTGTGGCACCTGATGCAGCCCTCGACCTTTCCGGTGAGGACGGTCTTGGACTCCTCGAGCATGATGACTCCCTTCTTCTCTACATCGGGCAGATCGGTCTTGGCGAGCCTCTCGACCTTCACATTCTTGGAAGGCTCGCTGAGAGGCTTCAGCCCGTAGATTTCGAGCATGTTGTTGTACTCGGAAGCGGGCATTCCCGTGCACCAGACGGAGTATTCGATGGAGTAGATGTTCTTGAAGTTCTCATTGGTGGCGAACATGACGTGGGTGGCCCTGAGCTCCTTGGCGAACTCGCGGAGCTTCATGAGGTCGACCTTTCCGAGCGCGACTTTCCTGGCCATCTCTATAGAGGTGTTTCCGAACTGGATGAGATGGGTCGCTCCAGGGCATACCATCCCGATGCCGAGAGCCTTCACGGCATCCACATACAGACCGGATGCACCGGACATGTAGGCCTTCTTGATGTCCCCGGTCCACAGGCCTGCCTCGAGAAGAAGCGTGAGGAATCCGGCACGCAGAGCGCCTATGGCCTTTCCGGCCTCCTCGACGTCGTGCTTGGAGATGCACACCCCGTCCTGGAGGTGCAGCTTTTCATCGGGAGTGAGGATCTCAGGGGTGTTGACGAGGCCTCCGTACATTCCGCAGTACAGAGCGGCCACGACTCCGGTTCCGGTGACTCCGATGGCACGCTGTTCCCTGTCCTTGAGGATCTTGCCTGTTGTGGGGTCTACGATGTCCCCCTTGACATCGATGATGGAGTTGTCGAGCACCGTGCACTCCCACCCTCCGTCGACAGGATCGACATCGGAGATCGCTCCTGGGGCAGCGAGCATTCCACGCTCGATCTCCTGTCCTTCGAGGGCGGGTCCAGCGGCTGCGGAGCCGGTGTAGATCTTCCCGTCCACGACAAGAGCCATCTCGGCGTTGGTTCCGTAATCTACGACGATGACAGGCTCCTTCTCCTCGAGGATGTTGGTCATCTTCAGCATAGCGATGGCATCGGCTCCGATCTCGTGGGTGACCGCGGGAGGGATGATGACCTCTGCGTTCGGCAGACCGACGAGCCCGAGCTCCTCCGCTTTCCTTATGGAACCGTTCCTCTCCGGGGGAACCACTCCCATGTTCTTCAGAGCGTTCTTTCCAGCATAGGCGAGATCCCTGATCTCGATGTTCTCGAAGAGAGACATCTGGAACGTGTTCCCGCAGACTCCGATCCTCCTGACCTGGGTGAGGTCGATCCCAAGCGCGGCGAAGAGGTTGTTGGCGGCGTTGACGATGAGCCCGTGCGCCACATCCTCCCCGGACTGGATGGCGAAGTTGACGTGGTCGATGACGTTCATCCCCGGGATGGGGTGGCGTTGCGTAATGGCGGTGGCCAGTGTCTCGCCGGTGTCCAAATCAAGGGCCTGGCAACGAAGCCCGCTAGTTCCGATGTCGAGTGCTATTCCGTAGTTGGCCATAGTATCAGTCCATACTGCATATATGCAGAGATGGAAAGGCATCTATCCAACGATATATAACGATGACTTAAAAAGTAGAGAAATTAAAGGGGGAAGAGGCGATGCCTCCTCCCTTTTATTTCACCGTCAGATCTCCTTGAAGATCCTACGGGACTTGATGAGTCCGTAAGCGCACAGGATAAGGATGAACGCGGTGCAGATGTAAGCACCGTACGGGATCCCATCGCTGAAGAACGCGTCGAAAGCATCCCATTCGCTCACGCGATCACGACCTGACCTTGGTCTTGAGCTCGTCGAGATAGGTGTGTCCGAGCTCCGTGATCGAGTAGTCCGTAAGGAGCTTCCCCTTCTGGAACTCTCCGGCCTCATCGACAATCGACTCGTTCTCGTTGACGAGTCCTGCAGAAACGAGCTCGATCACATCGTACTTGATCATGGCCTTTCCGTAGTCGTTGTCGTAGCCCTTGCGCTCCTTGCAGATGGTGCTTACGATCTTCTCCGTTCTCATGTTGTTCTCTTCCAAGAGTTCCAGTATGCGGAACTTGACAGGGCATTCTTCCATCATCTTAATCACTCCCTTAATGAAACCATTCCTTCTGAATCCTCGCTAGCAAGCAAGTAAGAACCGATCAGACAGATCACGAGACCGGCGATTGTGGATCCCACGATGACCACCATAGATTCGTCGGTGTAGCCGAGCGCACCCTGAGGTCCGCAGAATATGCACAGGAATATGACTGCGCAAGCTGCATACAGAGATCCGATAGCCTGTCCTCTGGCGACTCCCAGGAACGGGAACGACTTGTACCAGCAGACATAGCACCAGGCGAACGACAGTCCGAGCAACAGCACGACGAGGAACGTCGTGGGGTCGAGTATCCAGCCCATAGTGTCGAATATAGGCACTCCGCAGCAGAGGATGATGATCAGGACGATTATCCAGAATATAGCCTCGAAGATGAACCTGAGGTGGAGACCTACATCGGGCTCGCACAGGTCCAGAGCCTTTCCTGCGACTGCGCCTTCGCATCCCCATCCGACAGCGGCCATTATACCGCCTATGAGTCCGAGAACGACGTTGCTGCTCTCGACTCCACCGGATATGATGCTTCCGGAGTATAGCGTGATTCCTCCGATCAGGAGGACGATGATGGCGAGGTATCCTCTCTTGGACACCTTCTGCTTAAGGTACAGCACCGACAGGGTGGTACCTATGATGGGATACAGCAGTCCAGCGATGGCAGCGAAACCAGGGCTGAGGAAGAGAGCGGCGATGTAAGTACCGGAAACCGCACAGGCTCCGCAGATACCAGCCATCATGAAGTACTTGCTGGCAGCCTTGACCTGCACGATTGTTCTCTTCATCTCTCCAAGCTTTCCGAGCGCACCGTTCCAAATAAAAAGAACGAGAGCGCATGCTATAGCATTTATTCCTGTAAGGAAGACTGCCTGAAGGACGTACACGACGTCCGATGACATGTCAGGGTGGGCCGCCCAGATATTGCCTGGAACGTCTGCGAGAAAGTGGAGCTCGTAGACAGCGTACCCTGGAACATACCAAATACCCCAGTAAAGGGCACAGAGTATCCCCATTATCAATCCGATCCGGACCTTTTTCTTGTGGTCCAGAGCCTTTATTTCGTTAACATCCATGTATTAGCCTCCGGTTAAGGAGTTAAAGGTGGGAGGCCTTTCGACCTCCCTTGAAAGCGAGTGTGAACCCGTTTACTGCTTCTCGAAGGCTGCGGAGAATTTCGCAGCTGCATCGGAAGCGTTCTCGGTGTAGAGATCGGCACCAATCTCGTCAGCCCACTGCTGGGTGACGGGGGCACCTCCGACGTTGGTGAGCAGAGAGTCCCTGATTCCGGCTGCCTTGAGCTTCTCCTCGAAGGTCTTCTGGTGGACCATGGTGGAGGTCATGAGGGCAGAGGTTCCGACCGCGACGGGCTTGTACTTCTTGCAAGCGTCGACGATCTGGTCGAGGGGAACGTCCCTTCCGATGTTCTCGACC
>JAEEGH010005476.1_pt1 | contig 31838 bp, 21 predicted proteins | sample 9134181 | NCBI WGS metagenome assembly JAEEGH01 (sample SAMN16246544, study PRJNA631951) | gut metagenome | biome: gut microbiome; feature: rumen; material: DP-attached | host: Bos | place: Iran: Karaj | collected 2018-10
CAATTTCATCTAGGCCAATAAGGTCTTTGTTTCTACGAACGGCTAAAATCGCTGCTTCGTTCATGATATTTTCAATATCAGCACCTGAGAAACCGACTGTACGTTTTGCAAGTTGTGCATAATCAACATTTGGATCGACTTTCTTATTGCGTGCGTGGACTTTGAAGATAGCTTCACGACCTGCTTTGTCAGGCATAGAAACTGTAATCTTTCTATCGAAACGACCTGCTCTTAATAAGGCTGGATCAAGAACGTCATCACGGTTTGTAGCGGCGATAACGATAATACCAGAGTTATCAGAGAAGCCATCCATTTCAACGAGTAATTGGTTAAGTGTTTGTTCGCGTTCATCGTTGCCACCACCTAAGCCAGCACCTCTTTGACGACCGACTGCATCGATTTCATCGATGAAAACTAGACATGGTGCATTTTCTTTCGCAATTTTGAACATGTCTCTAACACGACCAGCACCAACACCAACGAACATTTCGACAAAGTCGGAACCAGAAATGTAATAGAATGGAACGCCTGCTTCACCAGCAACGGCTTTCGCTAATAATGTTTTACCACATCCTGGAGGGCCTACTAATAAGACACCCTTTGGTAACTTGGCGCCAAATTTGGCGAACTTCTTTGGTTCTTTTAAGTAAGAAACGAGTTCAGCCATTTCAACTTTTTCTTCTTCCGCGCCAGCAACATCATCAAAGTGAACTTTTGAATTTGTCATTCTTCTAGCACGTGATTTATTGAATTCCAAAGCCTTGTTGTTGCTTCCAGCAACAGAGGCGGATAATCTTGAGAATAAGAATAAGCAAATTAATAAGCTGCCACCAAGCATAATGATTGTTGGTCCCCATTGTTCCCACCAAGAAACAACGTATGGATCTTTAGCACTGTATAAAACAAATGAAGGTTTTTCTTCAGTTGCTGCTAAAGCAGCTTTTTGACTCATAAATGCATATAAGGTAATAGTTTTTGTACCATCTAAGTTTTCTGGATCAGCGACAACAGAATTATCGATTAAATAGTGTTGTTGCTTATTAGCATCAACATATGTCCATGGTTCTTCGGATTCATATAATTCATGATATGAAATATTGAATGTAAAGCTCTTATAAGCGGTTTTACCGCTTTGAGTTTGATATTTGTAAGTACCTGCTAAGTTAACAAGTGTACTTTCTTTTGGTGTTTCTCTAACTTCAGTAATGTTGTTTTGACCTAATTGTGACAAGAATTCAGCTTGTTTAAATTCTTTAGCGCCACTTCTATTGAATAGTAAAACGATTACGCCAATGATAATACCGGCGATAATTAAAAACGATATTAAGTAACTCCACGAAAAGCGTCTTCTAACAGGTTGTTGTTCTTCAGCCATATTAAATACCTCCTCTTTTTTGGTAGTGAAAATATTATAAAGATAAATTACTTTATTTCAAAGTAAAACACTCTTTAACGTAAAAATTCGGTGAATTCTCGATTTTGAAATCCTCTCTGTAACGAGGAATGTAAACAATCTTATTATCTTTATTAACAAATAGAGGCCATCTCTTTCTCAAATGAATCGGCATCTTCCAGTCAATGAAGAGTCGACGAACCATGACCTCGTAATTAGAGATTTGAACTTTATCACCTTTTTGATAGGAGCGAATTGTTAGTGGATAATCTTCAATTTTGATTTTTCTCTTCTCGCCTTCTTTAACTAAGTCGGCATATAAGAAACGGTTATCAACGATGCATGGTTTATTAATCAAAACAGGTTCAAATTGATCATCATATTTTTCAATGATAAGTGAGTCATGAGACTTATAAAATGTAGCCTGATTATGAGCCACATTAAGCGCAATATTTGGTTTATTAGATTTCAAAAGTTTCGCTACTTCTATACTTTGTTTGTAGGTTATCGGTTGAATAATTCCTAATTGTTGTAATTTGATATTTAAGTAATAAGCAAATTCAATTTCTGATAATGCAAGAAGTTCGTTTTTGTGATTAGAAATCTTGTTAAGTTTATTGATTGTTTTTTGGAGTTTGGCATTTTGTCCATTAATCTCTCGGATAATGTCTTTTCTTTCTTGACCACTCAATTTAGAAACAACATTAATTCTGATTTTGTTTCTCTCAAAAATGGTCAAAAGATTAGTTTTATCGATTGCATAAGGAATGGAAAGTTCGTCGCAACGGTCTAAAAGTTCTTTTTTCTGAAAAGATAATAAAGGTCTAACAACTTTCATGCCTTTAATTTCGTTAAATTCCGCTAATCCATAATGAAATACGAGGTTTTTACGCTTTTTTTGCAGTAAATATGTCTCGATTAGGTCATCTTGGTTATGAGCTACTAATAAGGCATCAAACTTATATTCTTTATATAATTTGGAGAAGAAATCATATCTGACCTCTCTACAATTAGCCTCGATATTTGATTTAAAGGCAACCAAGTTTTGAAATACATGGATCTTCACGCCTTTGATTTTGCAATATTCTCTTAAGCCGGCTTCCTCAGCATCAGATTCTTCACGTAAATGGTAATTAACATGAGCAACTTCAAATGAATAATGTTCTTTTTCGAGCATATCAAAAAGGGCCATTGAATCAGGACCAAAGGAACACGCTAATAAATACCTTTTATTTTTATCTATATTTAACATCTTTATAATTCTTCAAATGTTGGAATTTGTTTTTTTCCTTGTTGTATATAGGTTATTTTCACTTTTAGAACTTTCTGACCTAAATGCAATTCTAAAACATCGCCATCATTGACTTCAGTTGATGGTTTTCCAACCTTGCCATTAACCAAAATTTTACCTGCGTCAGATACCTCTTTAGCGATGGTTCTTCTTTTAATAATTCTTGTTTGTTTTAAAACTAAATCTAATCTCATATAACTTCTTTTATTTTATTTCCTTTAACAATATTAGTTAAGGTTCTTAATATCTTTTCTAAATCATCAATCCAAGTCTTTCTCTTGGTGACAAATATCTTAAATTTATTATTTGTGTAGCTTACCTTAATGAAGTTTAGGTAAGGAATCATAGCTTCAAACAATATATTTCCAATACCTTTAATCTTTAAATAAACATCGCCAAGAACAATTTCGATCTTTTGATAAACTTCAGAAAGATTCTCAACTTGTCCTTCCCTCACTAATAAATCTATAGTTCGTTTAATGAATAATTTATCAACCTCATCTGGTAAGTCACCATAAATATCTTTTGTTTTCTCTTTTAGAATAACTAAATCTTCTAATGATGGTGCCATTAAGATTTCTTGATATAATCCAATCTTATCACTATCAGAAGCATATTCCTTTGGAATATAAGCATCTAAAGATATCTCTGGATTTGCTTCGATAGGCGCTTCTTCATGAGGATTCATCTTATCTTGAACTGCTTCATTTAGAAGTTTGATATACATATCTAAGCCAATTGAATCAATAAAACCAGCTTGTTCAGGACCGAGGATATCACCTGCACCACGAATCATTAAGTCTCGTTGCGCTATTTTATATCCACTACCTAATTCCGTGAAATCTTGAAGCGCTTTTAAGCGTTTCTGTGCTTTTTCATTAAGTTGTTTAAACTTGTTGTACATTAAATACGCGTACGCAATGCGATCGCTACGCCCAACGCGTCCTTTTATTTGATATAACTGTGAGAGACCATATTTATCACTATCTTCAACGATAATCATGTTCGCATTTGGTACATCAATACCGTTTTCAACAATGGATGTACAAACTAAAACTTGGATTTCTCCGTTATAGAACTTAATCATCGCATCTTCTATTTCATCTCTACTCATTTGGCCATGAGCCACACCAATAGATACTCCTGGAAGCATTTTTTCTAATCTATTTGCTCTCATATATAAAGATGAGATGTTGTTATGCATATAGAAAACTTGTCCGTTTCTTCCAAGTTCTCTTTCGATGAGTTCTTTACATACATCTAAGTCAAATGGGGTGACATAAGTTTGTATTGGCATTCTCTCTTTTGGAGCGGTATTAATGATAGACATTGATCTAACACCAAGTAGTGAAATTTGAAGTGTTCTTGGAATAGGTGTTGCGGATAAAGAAAGCACATCAATATTGGTTTTTAATTCTTTAATTTTCTCTTTTTGTTCAACACCAAATCTTTGTTCTTCATCCACGACCAATAAGCCTAAATCTTTGAAACAAATATCCTTACTTAGGAGTCGATGTGTACCGATAATGAGGTGTGCTTTTCCACTAGCAACTTGTTTCAAATATTCTTGTTGAGTTCTCTCGGGAACAAGTCTAGAAAACACTGCAATATTAACATCAAAAGGTAAAAATCTTTGCAAAGCTAACTCATAATGCTGTCTTGCTAATAAAGTAGTTGGGCAAAGAATTGCAACTTGTTTTCCAGATAAAATGGCTTTAAATGCTGCACGAAAAGCAAGTTCAGTTTTACCAAAACCAACATCACCACAAAGTAGTCTATCCATTGGATGTGGAGACTCCATATCTTGCTTAATTGCTTTTAATGCAGTGGCTTGATCTGGTGTTAATTCATATTCAAAAGAATCTTCAAATTGTTTCTGGAATTCATCATCCTTTTGGAAAGCAAATCCCTTCACTTTATTACGTTCAATATATAAGTTCATTAAGCGATTTGCTAGATTGTTAACTCTCTCTTTAATCTTCTTTTTAGTGTTCTCCCAATCTTTTGTATGAAGGTGAGATAAACGAGGCGCGGAACCTTCTTTACCAATATACTTTCTAACTAATTGGAATTGAGATAATGGGACATAAAGGATTTCGCCTCCATGATAGGCAATCTTTAAATAATCTCTATGAGTACCATCAACTTCTAGAGTTTGAAGTTCAATGAATTGACCAATACCTTGATATTCATGGACAACATAGTCTCCAGGTTCAAGGTCTTCATAACTCTTTAAGATAGTTCCTTCTTTAAATCTGGAGTCATAACGAGACACTCTTACTTTTTCATTAAATAATTCCTTACTAGTAAGGAAAACCAATTTACTATCAGGTAGAACAAAACCAGATTCTAGATTTGTTAAAGAAATACCAATATGAGTTTTCTCAGGTAAGTCAAAATCATGCGTTAATTCATAAGGAATAACAAGTTCATTTAACTGTTTTGTGAGTAAAGCAGCCTGTTCATGATTAGCTAAGCAAACACAGATGTCGTATCCTTCATTTAAATAGGTGTGAATTATATTAATTGCGTCCGCAGATTTGTTCGCTTGGAATGGTACAGTTTTGACATTAAAAATCTCATCATCAGAAGAGCTGGATAATGTAGAGGTTTGAATTGTTTTTCCAGTGCTCAAACTATCAATATTTTGATACATTTCGAGGTGAGAAATAAAGCGTCCAGATTCATGTAATTCACTCAAATAATTAAAGGATTCATTGAACAAAATTTGATAAGAATTTCTTACCGAATTATCATCAACAAAAATAGTTGTGAACCCATGGCAAAAATCGAAAATTGAGAAGTGCTTTTCTTGGATTAAACCATAGTATTTATAGAGCCTCTCATTGATATTTCCTTCCAAAATATTTGAAATATCATTTGTTGTCTCGTCTCTAAGTTTTTCGAACGTTGTGAGATCTAAATGCTCTTGATCTTTTTCTAATCTATCAAGGATTTTGTCGCCACATTTTTTAATTTCGTCGTCAGACAAAATTATGTCAGAAGCTGGCAAAATAGTGACTATTTGCGTGCTTTTAACAGAGATTTGCGTGGAAATCTCGAAAAATCTAATAGACTCGATCTCGTCATCAAAGAACTCAATACGGATAGGTTTATCATAGTTAACAGAGAAGATATCAATGATGTCACCACGACTAGCAAATTGTAGTGATTGATCGATTTTATTGACCAAATAATACCCTGCTTTAACGAGTTGTTTTTTGATTTCTAAAATGTCGTAATGCTTGCCAACTTCAAAATCAATTGTGAGGCTTTTGAAGACCTCAGGATTTGGCAAAAACCTTGTCGCAGAAGCAAGGTTTGCCACGACGATTTTCCCACGATGATTTAAGAGTTCATTTAGTGTGTATAATCTGGTTGCCACCATCTCTTTTGTTTGGGCTAAAGTTTCCGCTCGAATAAGTTCATCAGCAGGGAACAATAAAACATCTTTTTCCGGAACAAAAGAACATAGTTTTGAATAGATATTTTGAGCTTTGTATAAGTTGCTAGTTACGAGTAAATAACTGCCTTTATTTTCGTAATAATTCAATGCGGTTAATAAGGAGATTCCAATAGAGTCATCTACGACAAAAAGTCCCTTTTTCTTCAAGAGGGAGGGGGTAGACATATCGGTTTTCAACTTTTCAAATAGGTTCAAGATAACCTCCTTAGTTGAATTTGTTCATCGCCCGTTCAAAATTATCGGACTTCAAGATCTCCTTTACTGCTTCGATTGCATTTTTGATGGCTTCATCGATTAGTTCTCTTTCTTCTTTAATTGGCTTAGACAAAACATAATCGATATTATCGTGTTCTTCTGGTTCACCAATACCGATACGAATGCGTTTGATTTTATCGGTACCTAAGTTATCGATAATGTTTTGCATTCCTTTGTGTCCACCACTAGATCCGTCAGGTCTTAATCTAATTTTGCCGGGTGCAAGCGCCATATCATCAAAGATGATAATTACATCTTCTAATGGTACTTTGAAATAATTAACGACTTCTCTAACCGCTGTACCAGAAAGATTCATAAATGTTGTTGGTTTGAAAAGCATAATATCTTCGTCAAAGACATTGCCTCTACCCATCAAGCCATGAAAAACCTCCTTATCAACATCAATTTGTGATAAGTCAGATAATAGATCTATGGCATCAAAACCCATATTGTGACGGGTGTGCTCATATTTCTTTCCTGGATTTCCTAAGCCGACAATTAATTTCATACGCTCTCCACGTATTATACACTTTTTTATGTTATATTTAATAACGTATGAAGTTTTTGAAGCGTTTATTAGCAGGTATGGGTATCGGTGTTGGTGCTGCTATTCCAGGAGTATCTGGTGCCGCTATCGCAGTTATCTTTAGAGTGTATGAAGATATCATTGGAGCGGTAAATAACTTTAGAAAGAAGTTTGGATATTCAATCTTAGTGCTCATTCCAATATTATTGGGTGTTGTACTAGCGGTTATACCTTGTATTTATCTCTTTTCACTAGCATTTGAACATTTGATGTTCGTTCTCATATGTATATTCGCAGGATTCTTAATTGGTTCATTCCCAAGCATTACTGAGAAGGTAAAAGGTATTAAACCAAACAATCTCCAAATAGCGTTAATTATTACAGGGGCATTATTTGTTATCGCATTAGGTGTCTTATCAGTGGCCTTTGGCGATAAGATGAATATCGGTGGTTTGTTCGAGAATATTAATAAGAATTGGTGGTTATACTTAATATTAGTGCCAGTTGGTGTCCTCGCAGCGGTTGCCTTAACTGTTCCAGGATTATCCGGTTCTTTAATTCTTCTCGTCATTGGATTCTATCGTCCACTTGTGGACTCCGTTAAAGGATGGGGTTCCATGTGTGTACACGGAGATTGGTCAATGGTTGGACCATTACTCGGTGTCATCGGATGTTTCGGACTTGGATGTCTAATCGGTGTGGTACTTGTTAGTAAAGTAATGACACTCCTATTAAAGAAATTCAGAGATAATACATTCTTCACCATTATCGGATTCATCGCTGGATCAATCGTTGTCTTATTCTTCAACTATCAAATCTATTCCTATTACCTCCATTGGGCGGGACAGCCAACAATCGAAGTTATTAATCCAGTCTTACCAATGTGGTTAGAAATGTTAATTGGTTTCATAGTCTTAGGCGCATGTGCAGTAGGCTCATATATGTTAATAAGACTTGAACGGAAGAATAGAAAAGAAATAACTGAACAACAAGAACAGGAACAAGAGCAATAATCCTGTTCTTTTTTAATGCCTGTAAAAGGCGTTATAGCAAAATGACGAGCAATTAACCGCTTATACTATAAAAATGGCTGAAAACGTCTATTTTCATATAAAAAGGAACAGGTTTCCCTGTCCCTAATTAGTTTGAACTATTGATACCAGTCACCATATTGTTCACAAAGGAGTCTCCAGTTTGTGAAATTGGTTTCGTAAGCATCATAGTAGTAATGTGTAGCGTAACCACTGATTGGGCAGAACATTGATAAGCCGCCAGCAGAAGTTCCACTACCGTGTCTTTCATAGACAACTAAGTTATTGAATGCAGTTCTTAATGCACTTAATTCACTACTGCAAGATGAATAAGTTGAGGAGGCTTGCATTTTTGTAATGAATTCAGAGATGTCGAACACATCGAATAAGTAATAATCTGTGCCTTGGTAGTTATAAGCACCATATTTGTGACATTGATCAACAAGTGATGCAAATGTGGACCAGGCAAGGTCGCTTGTAATAACAGTTCTGAGTTTTGTTGCTAATGCTTCGAAAGCTTGACGGTATGTAGGCATCTTGCTCAAGTCTAAAACTGATTGAGTTTGATCACTACTTGTACCTTGTTCAGCGATAAATGTATCAGCAATCTTTGTTAATAATGTAACTGTATTAACAGAAGCGGCATTGTTATATAAGGTTGGTAACCATTGATCATAATCATAACCTGTACCACCTTCAGATTCTTGAGAGGCAATCATGTAGTTGAAGTTGTAACTATTGAAGTCAGCGATATCTTGAACTTGCATTAAGCAAACGTCGTAAGCGATGAATTCAAGTTTTTCACTAACGCCAGCGAGTAATCTAGCATCATAAACACCGTTAATAACTTCACTATTGAGTAATGTATCACCATCGTAGTTATCGTCTTGGCAGCAGCCTTCCATAGCTCCGCCGTGGTCCCACATGATGACGCCATACTTCTTCGCTGGATATGTTGTCATACCCCAATCTAAGAAGTCTCTGAATGTTGCATAGTCGCCCATGTTAGCTTGATCTAATTGAGCATCTGTTGCTAATGACTTGTTATTAACATGGTATCTACCAATTTTAGTTGCACTAATGCTGTACTTAGTGGACCATTTTGTAGAACCACCAGTTTGAATAGCAAAGTTCACATTGCTTGGGCAAGAGACGGATAAAATTTCGGTAATATCTCTTGTAGCTTGTCCACCTTGAGATGTGGTTGCACTGTCACTTTCTAAGTCAGAACCACACATATAGAGCAAGATTGTGTAATCATCTAATTGTTGGTTCAAGACTGTAATTGTCACTGTATTGGTGAAGCCACCATCAACTGATGTAACTGTAATTACAGCAGTGCCTGCACGGTTAGCGGTAACAACACCTGTTGTAGCATCGACTGAAGCAACACTGTTGTTGTTTGAAGACCATGTAACGTTTTGGTTAGTTGTATCACTTGGTGTGAAGATTTGATGTAATTGTGTAGTTTGACCGAGATAGAGTTGTGTATTAGCGGCATAAATTGCAACGCCTGTAGCAGAAACTGTATGGACGTTAACTTCACATGAACCACTGATTGTTCTGCCGTATTCATTAACTAATGAGGCAGTGATTGTGGCGGTACCAACAGAGTTACCATAGACTAAGCCGTTAGCGTTAACTGTGGCAACACTAGTATCACTACTTGTCCATGTGACCGCTGTCATATCGGAGTCGGTAGGATTGAATGTTGGTTCTAATTGTTTTGTATAACCTAAGCTACAATCTGTGTTGTTTAAGTAGATTTGTGTTGGGAATCTAGCTTCTGAGTCATATAAAGTTAAGGTTATTTTATTAATGTACACGCCATAATTACCGGAAACGATAAATGCGAGCGCGTTAGATGCGGTTGTGTTATTTGTTAAACCGCTGAAGTTATAATCTGTATTATTTCTTGCAGCGATATTTAAAGTTGCACCTGTTGTATTTGTATCAGTGATGTATTGGAGAGATGAACTTCTACTATAATACTTAGCGTTAACTTTGATACCTCTAATAATCATTGGTCTATTGAAATAGAGGATCATGTAAGATTGACCACCACCAGCATAGAGTAAGTATGAAGTTGCACTCATACCATAGACGCTGGAGAATTGACCATCGACTAAAGTAACACCATTTGTGGTGAATGATGAGGATGTGTATTGTGTGCCATAGCCAGATTCACCAGAATAAGAAGGTGTAATTGTGGCTGTGGAGTTAGCAGCTGTGGCTTTCACATAGAAGTCACATGTTGCGGTATGGTTACCATCAACAGAAGATGCTGTAACAGAAGCTTGGCCAACTGCTTTAGCAGTAACTAAACCTGTCGCGGACACTGTTAAGATGGATGTATTACTACTTGTCCAGTTGATGGCTTGGTTCGTCGCATCAATTGGGTTAATAGAAACTGTTAATTGAGCAGTTTCACCCACTCTTAATCTAATTAAGTCAGTATTTAATGTGATATCAATAACGTGAATTGGAGAAACGGTTAATTCGAGTTGTTGCGGAGCATAAGACTTATAGCTAACTGTTAAGATATAGGTTCCTTCAGTTGCGAATGCTTGAGCAGTATTGATAACTGTACCGTTAGAATTCTTCACTGAATATGTGTATTGGTTACTTGCTAATAAGTAATTGCTACCATCTGTGTATGTCGCTCTGACTTCGAGTGCGTTATCTTCATCAAAGATATCATTAATGTTATAAGATTCTTGTTTTGCGTCACTAATAGTGAAGCCATTTTCTTCACTTGGTAAGCCCTGAGCGTTTGGATTAACTTCACAAGAGTATGAGAAAACCATTCTTGTTAAGTTAACTGCGCTGGCGCCATCAGTGGCGAGTTCAACGTAGTATGGATTGCTGGAGAATGAATATGCAATACCACTTGTTAATGTAGAATATGAACCCCAGTTTGTGCCGTCATAGGAAGTTCTGAACTTTAAGACACCACTTGTGGAGAATGTTGCGTTAATAGAAGAAATGGAAAGGATATGATCAGCGTTCTTAATTGAACCACCCGCTAAAATGGTCGCGTGACCATTATTAAGAGAAGAACATTTGTTATACGCAAATGCTACTTGGTAGTTTCCACTGTCTGTGGAGACGTTTTGATTAAATGTGACATTACTACCACTAATTCCGTTGTCATTATCAAGTGTTAAGGAGTAATCACTTGCGACTGATTTAATAGGGTTAGTATTGTTGTTGAATGCGAATGTAGATGCGGCTATTGTCAATAACAACAACCCAGTACCCACAAGCACTCCTGCAGTTTTATTCCTATTCATAAAACCACTTCCTTTCCGTTTTGAGGGTAAATATGTTTTCAAATATACGCTTGTGAGTATACAAATCAAAGAAAAAATAAAAGAAAAAGCGCGTTTTTGATACGTAAACGCCACTTTTCTTAGTAAACAAGGATATGTATAAATAAATTTATATATTCTATTTTGTAGGTTTATAGATTGTATGTCAAAAATTTGAAAAAAAGAGGAACCGATTCGGCTCCTCTCTTACCCCGAGAATATTTTCTAGGTATAAAGTATTTCTACTTCTGCTTCGAAACCTTCGTAACTGACGGCTTCTAAATGAACATTTTCAGGTGAACCATCGTATTTGGTTTCGAAATACTCTTTTTTAACCAACTTATCATAGTCACCTTTTCTACGGACATCATCGTTGCTATTTGATACGGATTCTAAATATTCACGATCACAGTCAAATACTGTAGAACTTGCATATTCATAACTGTCACCATCAAATCTAATTTGTTGTTTTGCGGTTCTAATAGTTTTTTCTTTAACTGCACCTGTATCACTTTCTTCTGTTAAATTGAACAACCAGGTATAGGTGTTTCCATTTTTGTAAAAATTATAATTAGCAAGTTCTTCCTCACTTAGACTCGCTAATCTGTTTGGGAATACCTTGAGTGATAAAAATCCTAGAATCAATGACGCATGCCGATAGGTAGCATAATTAAACATTAGAGTTTCGGTAAACGTTTCATCAATGTCACTATCTTCAGTAGTTCTAATAAGTTTTTCTTTTGGATAAACACTAGCCATATAGTCTTTACCGGCCATTCTGACTTTTTCGATATAGTACAAATTGTCTTTCCATTGTTCATTTTCAATCTTTGTACCATTTTTATCTTTGGTGTTATCAAAACTTCTTAAATCAGATTTGTATAAACCAACTTTTGTTTCAGCGTCAAATTCAGCGGATTCTTTATTTTTCACAACTGACTTATCGTAGCCTTTTACAGAACCATATTTGTACTCACATTCGTTCTTAGAACTAACAACATTAGACATGCGCATATTGCCCCAAGGGTTGGTTTCAAAATCAGTCGCTATAGTTAATCCATCAAATGCAGCACTAAATTCAGTTTTGAATTGTTCTACAGTAATTTCAGAACCCATTTCAGCAAACTTTGGTTCATAAACTTTAAGATGTGGTTTTCCTGGACATGCCGTTAATAATACCGTTGTGGCTAATAATGAAAACACTTTGTAGTTTTTCATATAGGACTCTCCTTTCTTTAGGAATTAATTTATATCTTTATTATATCAAATGGTTATTTTTAGTCGATAAAATCAAGAAAAAAGGAACCGAACGGCTCCTTTCTTTTATATTAGATGTGAATTACATCATGTTGTAGTTAAATCTGTAGTTGGCAAGATCAACCGCTTTTAGATTGACATCTTGAACTTTAACTTCAGCGGTTAAGAATTGTTTTTGATATCCTTCGCCTTCATCGCCTTTAAATCTTGCAGTGCCATCTTCTATGAAATCTGAATAGACTTTGTATCCCATATTCATTTCTTGTGAAACTTTGAATTTGAAAGATTCGCCTTTAGAGGCATCTAATTGCATTTTGGATGTAGCAACAGAATTTAAGAGCATATTCACATTGCCTGTATTTGAATCAACTTCGGCTCGTGAAGCCTCAATTTCATATGTAACTGTGAAGATTTTGCCATTAACGTAGAACTTGTAACATTCTTTTTGTTCAACAGGGTAGTTTGGATATTCTACAAGTAATTCATCAATAGATTTTGGCAATGCGTTCTCTTTAACAAGAGTATAAGCACCATTTTCCATTACGGCTTTTCTTTCTGCAGGTTCTAAATTAGAAACATTAGTTTGTGCATTATAAATCTTTACTTCATTATCGACACCAACAACATATGTAACTGCTTCTTCACTACCAGGAAGTGTGATGTCAGAGATTTGTGTCATTGTATCAATCTTGTCATTTTCTGTTGCAGTAGTTTTATAACCAGATTGAAACATTTCTCTAGATCTAACTAATGTACCTTGGTAAGAGAACAAGCTGTTATTCATGTCAGCTTTAACTGTGAATACATCCTTTTCTAAAGACTTCATAGAGTCAGTAGTTTTTTTGCCAGAGCGGACATTAACATCCGTTTCACTGACTTTACTAACTTTCATCACATAGGATGGAGTGTGTTGATTTTCATGGTCTGCCCAAGCGCCTAATAAATCTGGTTTATATTCTTCTACGAATTCAGCGAATTCGACTTCTTTACCCATTTTGGCAAAGCTTGGAGCTTTTGCTTTGGCGTTATTAACATTACAGCCAGCAAGGAATGCGGTAACCGCTAATAAAGGAATTAATTTATAGTTTTTCATTTTGCAATTCTCCTTATCCATTAATCTCTAAAGATATAGCCTGTTAAATCCAGAGCTTCTAATGATTTGTTAGTGTCATCGAGTTCGATTTCCCAAACGTAGAAATCTTTTTGTACGACTTCATCACCTTCGAAATAGCCATATTTGTCCATAAGATATTTAAAATTCACGGTGTTTTCGGCATAGAAAACTGCTTTGAAATTACCATTATTAAATGTGAATTGGAATTTTTCAGAACTTGATTCTGTTTTCTTTGCGTAAGTTACAGGATTTTCTCCAGATGTATTAACATCCATTTCATCACTTTCCCAAGCATATGTCATTGTGGAGATGTTGTCATTATCAAAGAATTTGAAATTAGCAAACGTTTCTTCACTAACATTATCAACATATTCGAGGTATTCGGTGATTAAATTAATACCCATTTCATAGTTGATGTGACCTTTTGTGTAGTAGTCATGCATTTCCGCTAAAACGCCTGGATTATTGATTGAACCATAGAGCTCAGCGACTTTTGTATCTTCGTGTGCGCACACATAATATTCGACATTGCCATAAGTGGCTTTTTGGAAACGCATTTTTGCTGTTTCTTCATCGCGTTCAGAATAGGAAAAAGCCTTTAAAGTTTTGTCTGTAAGTTCTTCTACTTTTTCGGTTTCTACAGTAATGACCTTATTGTTGAAATCAGATTGTAATTTCATTTCATAGGTGTTTGTTTCAGTATGTTCTTCGAAGAATTTTCCATCTCTATTGATGGTGAAAACTGTTTGAGTAGCATTGTAGTAACTAGCAACTTTAGAACCAATGAATTTGCTGTCACGAGTATCTAAATTGTCTAAGCCATCATTAATTTTATGAAATGCGACTTCAGCTTCGCATTCTTCTCCCTCTTTAGCGAACTTAGGTGCCTTGAGGTAGGCGCCGGCTTTTGCTTCACATGCGGATAACAAAGCGACCGCCGCTAAAATAGGAATGAATTTTAATTTATTCATATTATCTCCTTTGCACATAATTTGTGCTCATATGTATAAATTATATACGTATCGCGTTAAGTAAACAAAATTAAATATTGATAAACACAAGAAAAAAGAGGAACCAAATCGGTCCCTCTATTTTAATAGTGTTTTGATTAAATAAGTCCGTCGATTAATCTCATTTTTGAGAGATCGACTTCTTTAACTGTGACGTCTTTTACTTGAACAGCGCATTCAATTGCGGTTGTTTCAACAGACTTTTCAACATCACCGTTATATCTAGCAACGTAATCAACAGTCATGTTTCTAAGATATTTCTTTTCAGATGTTTCTTTGTTAAAGGTTTTAGATTTGAAGTTTTTGCCATCAGTGGCGTCTAATTGGAACTTGTAATCATTTGTTATTGTTGTGATGTAATTAGCAAAATGATCACCAGCATCAATTTGTGTTTCAGAATGTTCTGCACTATATGTGATGGTTAAGATTTTACCGTTAACGTAGAAGTGATAGTTTGCTTGTTCTTCCACAGAAGCACCATAGTAGTTGCTCATATAGTTAAATAAAGAATCTGGGAAAACTCCTATGTTGTTCATTTGTGAAACAGCATCGCTTTCCACGTTGTCTCTTCTATAAAGAAGGCCTTTATCTGTGACATTGTCAAGCTTGAAGTAACTGTTTGATAATTTATCCGCTTGAATCCAATATTCTCTAGTTTCTACTACATCCTCTTCACCTTCGCCTTCGACAGGTTCTTCGAATTTAGAGAATTGATAGACCTTATCAGTTTTCGGATTTTCAAGATATTCTTGGGTGGCATATTCATCGTAGAATTTGCTTGTTGTTTTTTCATCATATTTGCAAGCAATACGATAGTTTTTCATATCAACTTCAACTTTGCCATTAATAGCGCTTTTGCCTTCGCCACCAGCAACGACTTTTTTCTTAGAAGTGACTTTATTTGAATAAGAACCATTTTCTTTCTTTGTCGCAACAAATGAAGGAATGTGATAAGAAGATGGTTCCATCCAGAGATCTAATAAAGTACTGTCTCCAGCAACTTCAACGAATTCTTGGAAATCAACTTCTTTACCCATTTTGGCAAAGCTTGGTTCCTTAGAGGAAGAAGCGTTATTGACATTACATCCAGCAAGTAAGGATGCGAGAGCTAATAAAGGAATTAATTTATACTTTTTCATTTTGTGGTTCTCCTTTTATTACCAAACCATGAACATAAAGCCTTCTGTTGAGGCTGGTTTGAGGTTTACTTCTTTTGATGTGAATGTAGCGGAATATGATCCTTTACTTATATCTTCGATAACATCATCAGCGTAGTATTGTGTATTGCTTTGCATGATATCCATCTTGTAAGTCATTACATTTTTGGTTTCATAATATTGGCTGATTTTGTAATTGCCACCATTGAATGTCATTTGGGTCTTTGCATAAACGACATAATCACTAACAAATACGACTTCATCTTGATCATTCTTTTCTTCTTGGGCCAATTGTTCAAGTTTATAAGTATAAGTGAAGGTTTTGTCGTTTTTATTGAATGTGTAATTAACAAGATCTTCTTCGCTAACTGAAGATAATGAGACGAAGACGCCTTCTGCTCTATTAAGTCCACCATAGTAATAGACATCACCTTTCACATATTGATCCATAAGTTTTTCGAATGGTTTTTCATCAGTAACTTCGTCCATTAAACCAACAACATGGCAATCAATATCAACAGAGCCTAAGTAATGGACATCACCACGAACGACTTCTTGGACAGAACCATTAAATTTGGTGTTGTTAACACGTCTATAATGATAATCAGTGGTTTCATAATCTTCAGTTACTGTTCTATTGGTTTTTTCTTTGCCCACTAAAGATTTGGAATCGTATTGTCCACTGTTTGTTTCTTGTTCAAAACGAGATTCACCATAGAAATTTTTACCATTTCTTTTTAAAACATTACTTTGTAATTCAACAGCTTCAGATTTCATTTCAAAAGAGGCCGCTTTCTTATCACCCATAATATCAAGAGCTTGAGCGTTTTCACTTAAGCCGGCCATAAATTCAGTGTATTGAACTTCAGAGCCTTCTTTATCAAATTTAGGTGCTTTAACAGCTTCGCTCTTTGTTCCACATGCGGATAACAATGCGACAACCGCTAAAACAGGAATGAATTTTAATTTATTCATATGTACTCCTTTGCACGATTTGTGCCTACATACAAAAATTATATACGCGACAAAGCATGTAAACAAAAAGAAAAGTTGATAAACGCAACAAAAAAGAGACGAACTTAATCGCCTCTAATTGTGTGTTTTTTACTATTCACAAAGTGTATTGTTTACGTGATTAGTAACCATATGTAGTGACTAATGTTCTCCATGCGGTGAACTTTGTCATACTCGCTTTATAATAGTAACTCTTCTCACAATCACTGTGACATGCCCAGTAGATACATAAGCCATATGAATTACCAGCGCCTCTACCACAAGATGAGTAAGCCACTAAGTTACTATGAGCAGTTAAGACTGCACTTGTGTAAGAACTACCTGGATTGAATGTGCTATCTGATGAGAGTTTATTAACAAAGTCTTTAGCATCAAATGTACCAAAGTATGTGTAATCTGAATCTGCATAGTGTTTAGCGGATTTCACTAACGTATTGAAGCTAGATTTATTACTGGTTGTAATCTTTGTGCCTAATTGAGTAGACATATTGTTCCAAGCAGTAATGTAAGCACTCATATATGAGAGATCCAAATATGATAATGTTTGGTCATTACTTGAAGAAGATGTACCACCATTTTCAGAGATGAATCCATCAACGATGGCCTTCATGATAACTGGAGTTGTCTTCTTGGAGTAGGCATCATCAACCCATGTATCATAGTCCCAACCATAACCGGATTCTGATTCTTCAGAAGCGATCATGTAGTTGAAGTAGTCACTATTCATGGATGCGATATCTTGAACTTGCATTAAGCAAGCATCATAGCCGATCCATTCAAGTTTTGTTGTACCTGTATTGGTGTATGCACCGCTGACTGCGGAAACAACTTCATCTGTTAATAAGTTGTCGTCGTTCTTCTTTTCGTCGTAACAGACACCCTTCATACCGCCACCATGGTTCCACATAATGACGCCCATTCTATCAGCAGGATAATTTGTAATACCCCACTCTAAGAAGGATTGGAATGTGCTTGTTAAGCCCATAGAAGCATAAGATAAGCTATCATCTTTAACTAAGCTCTTATTTTCAACATGCCATCTTTCAAGTTTTGTACTAGAAATGCCGAAACCATATGAAGAATCCCATGATCTGGCACCACCAGTTTCAACAATAATGTTGACATCATCTGGTTGATTCTTGACTGATAAGATTTCTTGAAGGTCACCACTTGCTAAACCATTTTCGCTTTCAAGGTCCGCACCACACATATAGATCATGATTGTTTGATCATCTCTTTGTTGTTCGACAACTGTGACAGTAACGCTCGATTTGACTGTGGTATCTAAGTTCAATGTCGCAGTAATTGTCGCGGATTGACCAGCGGAAGCGGAACTATTAACAGTAATCTTACCGACTGAACTGACTGTCGCTACGGATGTATTGCTACTTGTCCATGTAAGATCCTTATTTTGGTTAGCGTTTGCAGGTGTGTAATTGACATCAACTGTCTTTGTTCCACCTGGCGCTAATTCAATACTAGATGGACTTAATGAGATACCTGTTGGATCGATTGGTGTTGGAGTACCTGTTATAACTGTGATGGAGGAGCAATATGCTGCACCACTTGAAGTTCTAGCCACTCTGAAGTAACTGTAACCTTCTAAGTTATAGGTATCATCGGAACCGGTAATTTCAGTAGAGAATGAACCAGCGGTATTAGAACCGTAAACTGTTAATGAATTGCTTTCGCGATCATTAATTGTGATGGAGTATAAGCTTAAAGCTTCTGTATTTTGTAAGTAACCTGAACTTGCTCTAAATTGCATTTTACTGCTGTAATTTGCGCAGTTATAAGCTTGGAATTTAATGCCACTTGCAGCGGTATAAACTGTATTGCTTGTGGAGTATGCAGTTGGAAGGTCAGTATATGAGATAGAATTTTCATCTAATCCAGCATTGTTTGTAACAGTAACTGTACATGTTGCAGTTTTGTTACCATCCACTGTTTTAACAGTGATTGTAGCAGTACCAGCAGCAACACCTGTCACAACACCAGCACTGACTATAGCAACACTTGTATCACTACTCGTCCATGTGACTGATTTGTTTGTGGCGTTTGTTGGAGAGATAGTTGCCACTAAGGTAACTGTCTTGCCAGCCTTAACAACCGCGGAATTACTATCTAAGGAAACACCTGTAACCGCGATTGGACTGACTGTCACTGTGACTGAATCAGTAATGTCGTTGTTATCTTTATCTTTCGCAGTTGCGGTAATTGTTGCAGAACCTTGAGCAACACCAGTAACTAAACCTGTGCTATTAACAGCCGCAATGCTTGAGTTACTTGATGACCATGTAACATTTGTCATATTGGTGTTGGTTGGTGTATAAGCTATGCTTAATTGTGATGTTTCACCAATGCCAACAGCATTATTTCCTGTAATTTCAATTTCGGTTGGATAAACTTGTGTGGATCCACCGGAACCACCAGCGTCGCCCCAAACGAATGTAATGCTATCTAACCAAACAGCACCAGAATAAGAACGAACACCAACGTATTCATAATCACCAGAAACAACAAGTTCTGTAGATGTGCCATATGTAATAGAACCTAATAATGTTCCAGATGAATTGCCATATAAATCGCTTGGATTGCTATAAGCTGTACTCTTACCATAAATGTTTAGTGATTTACCATTTGTAGTGCCATCATTCCATACGACAGTAATCTTACCAATCTTGCCACCTGAAGCAGTTGTGATAATACCAGAGTTACTATTGTTAGATCTAAGTTGAATTGCACTGTTGCCACCAGCACTTTGTCCGGCATAAACAGCACCAGATGCACCATTCTTGCCTGACCAAGATGTATATGATGTTGAACCAGCGGTGACGCCTGTTGTTTCAAGTGTAAGTGTATCGGAAATACTTGCTGGTTTTTCGTTAACGGTGATTGTACATGTTGCATAGACATTTGAACCATCGACTGCAGTAGCGGTAATTGTTGCATTACCAACATCAACAGCGGTCACTAAACCTTCATCAGTAACTGTTGCAACAGATTCGTTACTGGATGTCCAAGTTAATACTTGGTTTGTAGCAGTATTTGGATTAATTGTGGTTGTTAATTGGAGTGTATCTTGTGGATACATGCTGTAGGAAGTTTCACTTAATGTGATTGTTTCCACTGGAATAGCGTTAACTGTGATGCTGATATCAGATTTAATACTGCTATCATCTAATCTAAAGATTCTAATTGTCCATGTACCAGCGGTACCAAATGGATTTGTTTGTGTATATGTAATACCTTTTGGATTTAATAAGACTAAACCCAAGTTATTTTGTTCAAAATTGCTATAAGCAATATTAGCGTTGCTATTATCGGAATATGTAACCATTGCAGTCACATAGTTTGTTAAATAATCACTTAACTTATCAGCGGTATTATAAGTAACCTTTGTGGATTGTGCGGCGATAGCTTCAATAAAGATGTATTCACCGACAGTTAAATAGATTTCCACTGGGATGTAGTTCTTATAAGAAACTGTTAATAAGTAAGTTCCTTCTGTACCAAATTTGACAGATGGATCAATAACTTGGTTGTTTGAATTTTTGATTGTGTATGAATAACCACTTTCGCCTAAAGATAATTGGGTTTGTGTGCCATCAGACATGAGAGCGTACACTCTTAAGTCGTTATCTGTAGCAAAGACGGAATTGGTTGAGTAATCATCTTTGTGAGAATCAGAAGCAGTGAAGCCAACTTCATCTGCGGATGGAACTGAAGGTGTTGTTGAACTGCCATAGTTGAGAGAAACACCGCATAAGTAAGCACGTTTTGATGTAGTTTCCACTTCTAAAGTTGTAACAGCAGCATTAACTGTGAATGAACCACCTTCGGATGGGTCAATTGTCGCTGCAGCAGTACTAGAACCATTGATATAGAATTTTAATGAACCGGTATCAGAGCCATATTGTGCGGTAGAAACATCAATAGATGTAATGTCTGCAGTTACTGTTGAAGAATTAAAGTTGAATGTGAGAGAACCGGCGGCTTTGCTAGAACCCATTTTTAGACCTAATTCGCCTGCGTAAACTTTAGAAATACCAGAGAATGATGTGACATAATTTGCACCTGTCGCGATTTGACCTAAAACGCCAGAAGAAGCTAAATCAGTACTTGAATCAGAACCATTAGCGGTGAATGTAATATCATAACTACCTGTTGTGTTTTGCTCTTCAGCATCTGGATTAACTAAACATGAATAACCATAGGTTGCACTTGTTAAAGTGACTGCACCATCATTGGCTTTCATTTCTAAATAATATGGGTTACTACCAAGACTGATTTCTTGTCCAGATAATAAATCAAAGTATTCGCCCCATTTATCTGTTACATAAGCAACACGCGCTTGCAACTTACCAACGAATGTTGCAGAGAATGTTGTGATTGAGTGAATAATGTCTTTATTAACAATAGAACCACCATTTGTTAAATAAGTATGATTACCAGCAGAAGATGAAACATTTGTGTATGTAAATGTGACATCCGCACCATTAACGGTTTTTTGAATATGATCTCCGGATGTGCTGACAGCGTTATTAGAATTTAAAACTAATTCATATGGATTGTCAGAACCCTTTAATAAACTTAGTTGTTTAGTTGTGGATGCAAATGTTGCGACAGATAATGCGAGACCTAATACGGTAATCCCGCTTGCAACTCCAATTTTCAGGTGTTTAGTAATCATAATGTGGTTCCCCTTTCACAATTCGCGTGAAAGCATATATTACGTGTATATATGTAGTTATGTAAACAATAAATTAATCATAAATAGATTTTTTAATATATGGTTTTCAGATTTCTTTTGTAAAAGAAAGACCGTGTATCGAACACGGCCTTATATTAAATTTTTTAATAGTATACTTTAGAACTTATTTTAATTCGCCTAAGCTCGCAACGACATTTCTCCAAGAAGAGAATCTTGTTTGACTTGCTGTGTAGTAAGTTTCAGCGTGGCAGTTCTTGTGCATTGGGAAGAATAAGCATAAACCATTGCTCTCACCAGCATCTTTACCAATTTTGTTATAGATGACTAAGTCATTGTATGCGGATTTGACACTATTGATTTGAGAACTCATTGAAGAATAGTTAGTGCCTAACTTATTTAAGAAATCCATAACATCGAAGATACCGAAGTTGTTATATCCAGGAAGGATGTAAGAACCATTTTCGTAGATGATGCCAATTTTACCAAAGTAATTACTAGAATTTGGATTTGTGGAGAAGCCCATTTCATGGATTTCCGCTTCACTATAGTAAGTTGTGCCGAATGCTTTAACGGATTTCATCATGTTTTGGAAATCATTCTTTTGAGAAGATGACACTGTTAAGCTAACTTCTTCAGATAATTCATCCCAAGCGGACTTATATGCGGACATCTTAGATAAATCTAACACTGATAATGTTTGATCGTTTGGATGTCCATGATATGAATCGAGGAATGTATCGCAAATTTCTTTAAGAATAGTTTCGGTATCATCGTGAGCGTATAAGTTATCCACCCAGTGGTCATAATCCCAGCCTTCACCGGCTTCGGATTCTTGCGCTGCAACCATATAGTTGAAGTAATCACTATTGGCTTCTGCGAGATCTTGAACAGCCATTAAGCAAGCATCATAACCGATCCATTCTAGTTTTTCTTTTCTACCTGTATTTTCAAAGGCACCTTTTAATGCTTTTGTAACTTCGGAAGAGAGAAGGCCATCATTGCCAAATCTTTCATCAAAGCAAACACCTTGCATAGCACCACCATGGTTCCACATGATGACACCAGTTTTTTCGGCAGGATATTCAGTTAAACCCCATTCGAGGAAGGATTGGAATGTTTTGGAATCACCCATTGATTTAGCGGTCATAATATCATCTTCCACCAAAGCTCTTTTTTCCACGTGAAATCTTTGGAGTTTGTTTGGTTCAATTCTTCCATTGTTCCAACGTGTAGAACCACCGGTTTGTAAGATGATGTTTACATCCTTAGGTTGTTTCATAACTGTGCACATTTCATAGATGTCCATGCTAGCGAGACCACTATCACTTTCAAGGTCAGCACCACACATATACACCATGATTGTGTACTTGGCTTTATTTGATTTGTTGAAGTTGCAACCACTGAGCACTAACGCTAGTGTTGTTAGTCCGGCTGCGATAAATCCTTTTTTCATAATTCCCACCTCCGATATGGTGTGATTACCTATTTTAAGTATTTATTACGATTTTTCAATTATTTTTAGATAAACACACAAAAAAATATGGAGTTAACTGACAAAACATATAATTGTTTTATTGACAAGTTCGTATGCGAACTATACTATATTATCTCGGAGATTTTTATGAACCAAAGCCGTAAAGACGATATTATCTTCCTCATCAAATACTTAGGGAAATTATTAGATAAGGATCTCGATGCCCGTTTATCAGAATATGATTTAACAGGGCAACAAGGTCGTATGCTTTTTTATATCGCGAAGCGCACGAACATAGATAAGGAAGAGGTTCATCAAAACGATATCGAACAAGAGTATCACCTCAGCAAATCCACAGTCAGCGGCATCGTTAAAAGGATGGAGAAAAAAGGCATTATCTCTATAGAGAAGCAACATCCTTATGCAGTATTAAAACCCACTGAAGAAGGTGAATGTATTATTCATAAATTAAGAGAGCATCGAAATGAAGCAGTTGAAAAACTAATTAATGGATTAGATAAAAATGAACAAGACATCCTTACTAAGGAACTAAATAAATTGATAGAAAACATGGAAGGAGGCAATTAGTTATGTGGAAGAAAATCAAATTAATTCTTAAATCACTTAGACAATACAAAAAAGACGCTATTATTACTCCTTTCTTTATGATCGGTGAAGCGGCATTAGAATGTGCTTTACCATTTATGATGTCTGTCTTTATTTATGTCATGCAAAGACTTACTAGTCTCGAACAAATCATGGAACCAATTCATTATGTGAACGCTCCATTTGAATTTGATATTAGTTTATTTACCGCAGGAATGATTTTAGTAGTCATGGCCATCTTCTCACTTATCTTTGGTATTTTAGGTGGCGTATTTGCTTCTAGAGCATCAGTCGGTTTAGCCGCAAACCTCAGAAGTGATATGTATAAGAAACTTGAATCATTTAGCTTTGCTAATATTGATAAATTCTCCGCTTCTAGTTTAGTGACAAGAATGACCACAGATATCTCTACAGTACAAATGGCTTTCCAAATGTGCATTAGAGCGGTTGTTCGTGCACCACTTATGATGATTTTCTCGGCGATTATGGCATTTATGACCGGTGGTCAAATGGCGTGGATCTTTATTGGCTTAATCCCAGCGATTGGTCTTTGCTTATTCTTAATTATTCGTGTGGCGATGAAAATCTTTAGAAGATTATTCAAGAGATACGATAAACTCAACGAATCCGTTCAAGAAAACATCACTGGTATGCGTGTTGTTAAATCTTATGTTAGAGAAGATTATGAAAAAGAAAAATTCAATAGAGCCTCTGATGGCATGACTGGCGAATTCGTCAAAGCGGAAAAAATTGTCGCTTTGAATAACCCAGTTATGAATACAGGTATCCATTTATCTAACGTTTTAATCATTGGTATCGGTGCGTATATCATCGGTAGAAATATTGAAAACAACGTGGTCAATGGTTTAACAATTGAACAAATGTCCGCATTACTTACCTATGGTATTCAAATCTTAATGTCCTTAATGTTCGTCTCCATGATCATGGTCATGTTAGTCATGTCCATTGAAGGTGTACGAAGAATCGGTGAAGTTCTTGAAGAAGAACCAACGATTAAGAATCCAGAAAATCCAATTATGGAAGTTCCTAATGGTGAAGTTATCTTTAATAATGTGAACTTCAAATATTCTGAACACGCAGAAAAGAATGCATTAGAAAATATCAATATCAACATTAAGTCTGGACAATTCATTGGTGTCTTAGGTTCTACAGGTTCCGGTAAGACATCGTTAGTAAACTTAATCTCAAGATTATATGACATCCAAGAAGGTTCACTTAAAGTCGGTGGACACGATGTTAAAGAATACGACTTAGAAGTCTTAAGAAATAACGTTGCCGTTGTTTTACAAAAGAACTTCTTATTCAGTGGCACAATCGCGGAAAACTTAAGATGGGGTGATTTAAACGCCACTGATGAAGAACTACAACAAGCTTGCAAGATTTCTCAAGCGGAAGAATTCATTGAATCCTTCCCTCAAAAATATCAAACCAGAATTGAACAAGGTGGTAGTAACGTTTCCGGTGGTCAAAAACAAAGACTTTGTATCGCTCGAGCGCTATTAAAGAAACCAAAGATTTTAATCTTAGATGACTCCACTTCCGCAGTCGACACAAAGACTGATAGATTGATTAGAAGAGGTCTAAGAGAAGACTTACCAGAAACCACAAAGATCGTTATTGCTCAACGTATTTCTTCTATTGAAGATGCTGATCAAATCATCATTATGGAAGATGGCAAGATCAATGCGATTGGTACGCACGCTGAGTTATTAAAGAATAACCATATTTACCAAGAAATCTACTACACTCAAAACAACCAAGGAGGTGATAGATAATGCCTCCAATTAGAATCAAAGAAAGAGCGAGAGCCAAGAAAGGCACAATGAAGAGATTATTAAAAGAACTCTTTAAGCGTTATCCTGGACAATTAATCGTCTCCGCATTATGTATTATCTTCAATATATTTGCGAACTTATCATCATCTATCTTTATGCAGTTAGTCACTGCTGTTTTAACCGATAGTATTGAAAATCACACAAATCCATTAACCGGTATTCATGAAGTGAATGCGATGGGTATTTTCCTAAAGACCAATGCAACAGTGTTAGTTATTACATTGATTGTTATTTATGCAGTCGGTGTCTTTGCATCATGGTTCTGGAACAGAACAATGGCGATTGTCACGCAAAGATTTATGAACGTCTTTAGAAAAGCTATGTTCAATCATATGCAAGACTTACCTATTAGATACTTTGATACACACGCTCATGGCGCAATCATGTCCGTGTATACAAACGATATCGATACAATTAGACAGTTTATTTCTCAAGCTTTGCCAAGCTTCTTAAGCGCAGGCTTAGCGGTTATCTTCAGTTTTACTGTTATGTTGATGAACAGTATCTGGATGACTCTTGTGGTCGTCTTCTGCGCAATGCTCATGTTACTTAACACTATCTTTGTGGGTGGCAAATCTGCGAAGTACTTTGTTAAACAACAAATTCAAATGGCGAAAGTTGAAGGTAATATTGAAGAAACCATTCAAGGTCTTAAAGTTGTTAAAGTCTTCTGTCATGAAGAAAAATCCGCTCAAGACTTTGACGGACTTAATGAAGAACTTAGAAGACATAGCACCACTGCGAATATCGCTGGTAACACAATGATGCCTATAAATGGTAACATTGGTAACTTCATGTATGTCTTAACCGCAATCATGGGATTCTTAATTATTGCTATCCCAGGATTTAACAACGTTAAACTCTCATATCCATTTGTGGAAAATGTCTCATCAGTTACAGCATTCTTAAAAGTTATTGTTGTCTTCTTAATGCTTTCAAGAATGTTCTCTAATAACGTGAACAACTTCTCACAACAAGTGACATTCATTGTTATGGGTATGGCGGGTGCTTCTAGATGCTTTGATTTATTAGATGAGCAAAAAGAAGCGGATGAAGGCTATGTTGAACTAGTCCATATCAAGAAACACGAAGATGGTACATTTGAAGAAACAACAGAAAAGACCAGAGACTTCGCTTGGAAACATCCTCATAAAGCAGATGGTACAGTGACTTATACTGAACTCAAAGGCGATATCTTATTAACTGATGTTGATTTCGCTTATACACCAGATAAGCCAGTCTTACATGATGTCTCTATTTATGCCCATCCAGGTCAAAAAATTGCCTTTGTCGGCGCAACCGGTGCAGGTAAGACCACTATTACTAACCTTTTAAACCGCTTTTATGACATTGCAGACGGCAAAATCAGATACGATGGCATAAATATTAATAAAATTAAAAAAGATGACTTACGTCGTTCATTAGGCATTGTTTTACAAGACACTAACTTGTTCACAGGAACAGTTATGGATAATATCCGTTATGGAAGACTAGACGCCACTGATGAAGAAGTCTATGAAGCAGCGAAGATCGCTAACGCATATGACTTCATCACACGTCTACCAGAAGGATTTAACACTATGCTTAATGGTGATGGTTCTAACTTATCTCAAGGTCAAAGACAATTACTCTCTATTGCAAGAGCGGCAGTTGCAGATGCACCTGTTATGATTCTTGATGAAGCGACATCATCTATCGATACTAGAACTGAGAAACTTGTCCAAGAAGGTATGGATAAACTCATGGAAGGTAGAACAGTATTTGTTATCGCCCATAGGTTATCAACAGTTCAAAACAGTAATGCGATTATGGTCTTAGACCATGGACGTATTATAGAACGCGGTAGTCACGCTGATTTGATTGCTCAAAAAGGTGTGTATTATCAGTTATATACTGGTGCGTTCGAACTCGAATAAAAAAGAGGGAGGCAAGTCCTCCCTTTTCTTTTTATCAAAATTCTACTTATAATATGTTTGTAGCAATCGTTACGCGTAGATAGATTTCTAAGTGCTTGCTTATCTATCTATTTTTTTATTATTTGCTATTGGTTTAGCTATTTGCTATTTAATGACGAGCAACATATAATATCGATGTAACAATCGTTACGTATAGGTAGATTTCAAACCTGGCTGAGGTTATCTATCTATTTTTTTATTGTATGCAAATAGCAGTAACAATAACGTTAGGAAAAGTATGATATTTTCCATAAACGTCACCTCCTCTATGTTGGCTGCACCTAGCTTAAAGAACTTCGGACCGATCGGCCATAGGGAGACGCCTACACGTAACGACTAGGAGATGAAAGCACCTCCTATTAGACTTCGTTAGGCATTAATTCGTATTTTTGTTGCAAAATATTTTTCCAAAACAAAAATCCCGCTCAGCGCGATATTTTTTTAAAACTTCTTTATTCCACTACGTAGGTAATGGTTAATGAGTGTATATAAGTTCTATGCTTAGCGGCTTCATTAAAGAAACCAACTGTGTTTGTTTTTTCTGTTAATTCTAAGGTCTCTTGTCTTTCACCAGGAATATTAACCGCGTCTTCTGTGGATAAGTCAGCTTTCTTAGATTCGCATATTTCATTAGATGCGCCAAAAGAACAAATAGTCACTTCTGCTTCTGTATCAAGACTCATGCCACCATTGTATGGCTTGTAGTAGTTTTGGAGAGTGGCTTCAATCTTTACAATATCTAAATTAAACGTGAAATAAATAAGTCCATCTGAACTACTAGTTCCAATAGAAAGCGATGTCTCTGTCGCGGTGTTGCTATCGCCACCTACGAATTGAGCCGTGCATTTTTGACCGCCTATGTTGACTAACTTATTACCTGATTGTTCATTAACCATATTTCTAAGTGCGGTGTCAAATTTATCATCACCAAGTTGTGAACCACCGGTAAAACCAGTTCTATTTTTATCACCTTTAAAGACAATTGTCTTAGATGCGGTTTCACCCCAATCTGGAATATCTGGAGTGTCAGGTGTTTTAGGATTAGTACAAGCACCTAAACCAAGGATTAATGGGATGAGTAATAATAATGACTTTTTCATATTATCTTTGTTCTTTCTTTAAAATGACAAAATAGAATAAGCATATATATGCTGCTGAACCAACAGCGAATAAACTTGCAGTTAAATAAACTGGATATCCATGAGTGGTCACTAAAGCGATTGGGAATATGCTAGCTTGTAATGAGAAGAACATATTAAACGCCATAGAATAGTAGATATTATTTGTGAACTCATAAAGAACACCATGGATAAGACCAATACCAAAGATGAAGATGAGTGCGAGTAATTGGATTGGTTCAATATGTCCTGCTGCATCATATAACATTGTGAAGAAGTGACATGCAGTATATACTGCCGCGGTAATCGCGATACGGACAAACTTATGACCTAAGTTAAGAGTCTTTTGCAATAAGAATCTAAATAAGATTTCTTCTTCCACGACTGTCAGAACAATACAGACAAATCTCAAGATTTCATATGTATTAACACCTTCGCTATAGAAGACTTTGGAAATACTTGTCCATAAGCTTTCAGTTGTGGATCCTGCTACCACTCTTAAGTAGAACATATTAAAGAACGCCACAAAGAAAAGTGGGAATAAGATTAACATATTTATCCATTTGGTTTTGCCATTATAGGATTTTGCTAACTTAGTGAAGATAGAGAATAAAATAATAAACACTAAGTAAACGCTTCTTAAAATAATCTCAACAATATATCTGGTTTCAATATCGTCGACAAAAAGATATGTCGGGAATGAGATGAACAGGACATATATGACTAAGGCTATTGAGATGTAGAGAATGTTTTTGTTTTTCATAATCTCGTTTTAATAATTAAACATGTTTAACAATGATAAACAAGTTTATTTAATGAAAAAGTGTAAAATAAAAATCATCATTAGATGATTTCTACTTTTTGGTCATAAAATATATGTTCGCTATTTACTATAAATCTCTCGTCTATGCCCAACAGCAATAACTAAGATTACTAATTTATCATCTTCAATACTCGCTATGATTCTGTAATCACCAACACGGTATCTCCATTGTCCCACTCTGTTGGAAGTAAGCGCTTTACCATGAATTCTTGGATCACTACAGCCATCTAAGTTTTTTTGCAACCAAAGTAAGATGATTTTTTGTGTATACTTGTCTAATTTCTTAAGTTCTTTTCTCGCCGATTCTGTAAAAACAACTCGAAAAGTCATAAACCCAACTCCTTCATTAGCTCATCTAATGTATAGGTCTTAGGATTCTTTTTGTACTCACGCATAGCAGCATCTGCTAAAGCAATATCGTATTCTTCTTCGATTTTTTCAAAATAAGCTCTTTTAATTGCTTCGCTTAAAGAAACACCATTTAATTTGGCATACGCATCTGCTAATTGTCTTTCTTCTTCAGTCATTCTAATTGAAACAACCATAACTAAATCCTCCTTGTGTAATACATTGTAATACATAATTACTTGATAAACAAATAAAAAACCACAATTAAGTGGTTCTAATATTTCTTTTCGTTCTTAACAACTTTCCTTATACCACCGCGTGGGTTTAAAGCGTCGCCGTGGTACCTAGGTATAACGTGCATGTGGCAGTGCATAACTGTTTGCCCACCATCAACACCAACATTGAATCCGACGTTATATCCATCAGGTTTATATAACTTAGCTAAAATCTTTTTTACTTCTTGAGAGAGATTAAATATTGCTTTCATCTCTTCTTCATTTAAATCGAAGTATGTTTCAACATGTCTTCTAGGAATGATTAATGTGTGTCCTTTACTCACTGGAAAGTTATCATAAAAAGCCACAGCGAGTTCATTCTCCGCAATTATGACTTTGTTATCTTTGATAATGTTACAAAATACACAATCCATATTAGTTACCAATATAAATGACTCCAGAGTAGTAAGTTGTTGTGTCATTACTTACTTCTAAAGTGAACACTCTTGCTGTGGATGTGACATAGCAAATGGATTGATATACTTCTATGCTATTATCTTCAGCGTGTTTGAAATCTGATAATTCGCCTGTGGCTAAAGTGAGATATTGATCATCTAACATATAGACACCACAGCTAAAGTATGAAAGATTTGTGCCTTCTAATTCTAATGCATCTTTAGATGTGGCTTTCTTGGAATCAAATTCCACAATCTTAAGTTTGCCATCATCAAGGACTATCGCTCTATTATCGGAAAGGTAATTTGTGTAGATATAGTCATATTCGAATGGTAAGACGACTTTACCTTTATGGTTAACCGCGCCATACTTTCCTTCCATCACACAAACAACGATATCCGCATTATCAACCTTTTGAGGGTTCATATTACCTAAGATTGATAATTCGTTTAGGTTACCATCATAGATGGTCTTAGAATCGGTGTTATAGTAGTTATCACCTAATCTTTCAAAGGCACCTAAGTTAATTCCGGTGACATTATCATGTAATGTACCTGCTGAATCGATAATGTATGTTTCCTGGGTGTTAGAAAGAATTTTCTTTTCGGAGATAGTTTTTAAATCAGCATAAGCATAGGCATTAATGCCTTTAGAGTTTTTAAATGAATAAATCGCGTTACTATCTTTAGATAAGAGATAAGAAACTTCGATAGCTTCTTTCTTAGCGTTCAAGTAATTGATTCTATAGGTTTCTAGAGAATATCTTTCTCCAGTCGCGGAGATATAGTCATAGTTATTATTGTTTTCATCTAACTTCACACTATTTTGATAAATCAAATAATCACCAACGAAGAATGAGGCATCTGCGTTAGGAACAGTGAAAGATGAAATTTCATTGCCTTTAGCATTAAAGACAATATATCTAGAACTGTTTTTGATTAATTGATATCCAGGATGACCAAATTCATCTAAAGAGATGTAATCAATACCTGGTAATGTGCTACCAGTATCATAATCATCGCCAGTATTTGTGGCATGCATTGTGGCACTACCTTCCTTATCGTAATGGAAGTAGAAACTGGTGTTATCAAATCTCACATCAACGTAGTAAATATCTTTAGCGTTAAGTCCACTTGTAACTGTTAAAGATTCATAGGTTCTATTTGATTTATCAATTAGAATATTGCCTAAACCATCCACGACTGAAACACCTTCACTTGTTGTGTAGGCGATATATCCACCCGCAACATCAGATGCGAATGTGACATATGTGTCTGTGGGTGTGAGTTCTGCGATGCTTTCGCCTAAGATGGCACTATAGATTTGTCTTGTAGAACCATTAGTGATGATTGTAAAACCATTAGACACACTATAAGTGGTTCCATCACTGGTTAAGAAATTAGAGACTAATTCGAAATCACTATAAATGTTTCTCTTTTGAGGTTTAG
>JAEEGH010005479.1_pt1 | contig 31828 bp, 21 predicted proteins | sample 9134181 | NCBI WGS metagenome assembly JAEEGH01 (sample SAMN16246544, study PRJNA631951) | gut metagenome | biome: gut microbiome; feature: rumen; material: DP-attached | host: Bos | place: Iran: Karaj | collected 2018-10
GGCTTCCTCGGTCTGGTCGAGATGGTAGGTCATGATGTCGGCTTGAATCAGGATCAGCTTTGCCAAGTCGTTGGTGTTGATTTCGGTATAGGCTTCGTCGATGCGTTTCGAGAGTTTTTCGTAAGCCTTCGTGTCAGTGCTGTTGGCGGCTTTCAGCTTCAGGTAGTCGGCCTTGATGACCCCCGTGAGGGCTTGTCCGTAGAAGGGACTGCTCGGGCCTTTGCCCAAAATGTAGGTGTAGCCTTCCTTGGCGATGTCGTATTGCTTGTTGTTCAGGCAGATGCCCGCCAAGTTATTGATTTGGCCGTCTTGGTCGTGGGTCTTTCGGTCGATGCTTTGGCTTTGGGCCAAGGCGATGTCGTAGTCCTCTTGTTGCAGGGCAAACCAAACCAACAATTGGGCAAAATCCAAGTTGTCGGGCTTCTCTTGGGTTTGTTTCAGCAGTGCCATGCGCAACTCATCGGAAATGCTGTGGTTCACGTCGTAATACATCATCGTTTGCAGGCGGTTGCGGATGTTGTTGTATTGTCCGGGATGCGCCTCCAACTCAAGGAAGTAATACTTGAAAGCCTCCTGATAGTTGGCCGACGACTGATGGATAGAGGCTTGGTCCAAATGAAAGTTCTCTTTGCCGTTGAGGAGGGTGTTGCCTTTCTCCAACACGGCCAAAGCCATGTCGTTCATGCCCCGCGACTGGAAGGAATAACTCAGGTTTCGGATGGTGGGCGCGTTGGCAGGCAGGTCTTTCATGATTTCGTTGTACTGCTTCTTGGCTTTGTCGGCCTTGCCTTGCAAGGTGTAGATGTAGACCAAATCCACAGCCGACTTGTAGTAGGAAGGGTTCTTTTTGGCGAACGATTTCAACTCATGCTCGGCCTTGTCGTATTCCTTCATACGAAGCAAACACTCGATATACTGCTGGAAATGACCAGTTTGGTTCGTCTTCTCATAGAGCTTTTCATACAAGTCGCGGGCCTTTTCGTACTCTTGTTCGCGGAAATACTGGGTGGCCAACTGTTCGTCAATTTGGACTTGCTCTTTCTGTTGGGCATCCAATTTCTTGCCCTTGGGCGGCGTAGTGACTTGCGCACTCATCGGAATGACGAACGCGAGATTAATGAGAAGGAAGAAAATCCAGTTTCTTTTCATGGGCGTCAGCAATCATTTCTTTTTCTTGAAATCGTCCAAGTCCTTGCGGCAGTTGCCCAAGCGGTCTTTGAAATACTCGACTTGGTTGGTCAGTTTCTCCACCTGTTGGGTTTCGTCTTCAAGATAGACCTCAACCAAGGAATCGGCAAGATAATGGCTTTCGACATCGCCTTTGAGCAAGTCGAGGCGCACCAAGGTGGAGTCCATCTCGGCTTGCATGATGGGGCGAATTTCTTGGAATTGCTGCAAATAGGCATTAATGAGCCGAAGTTTTGGGAAAGCTTCTTCCACTTCCTCTTTGGGCAGGTATTGCAGCATCGAATCGCAGAAGATAAAGTCCTTTTCGAGTTGACCGATGGTGTTGGCGTCCAAGTCGTTCAAGGCACTCATGTCTTTGTTGACTTGTTTTTTCAGTGCGTCAATTTTCTCGATGTCGGTCTTGGGCTGGCAGCCGACGAGCAGCAGCAACAGCGCAAGCCATCCGATGAAACTATGTTTTTTGTTCATGGTTTTGCAATCACGTTGGGTTAGGTCGGCAAAGATACGCATTTTGGCGTAAACGGGCATAAAAAATCCCGACTATCACGGGGACGGTCGGGATTAAACGGTATGTTACTAACAATTATTCAGTGACTTGAGCTTCGACGGGAAGGATGGAGACAAAGGATTTGCCTTCTTTCTTCTTCTTGAATTCGACAACGCCGTCACACAGCGCATACAATGTGTGATCCTTGCCCATACCGACATTCTTGCCGGGATAGTGCTTCGTGCCGCGCTGACGAACGATGATGTTGCCAGCAATGGCAGCTTGTCCACCGAAAAGTTTCACTCCGAGTCGCTTACTAGCGGACTCACGACCGTTCTCGGAACTACCAACACCTTTTTTGTGTGCCATATCTTATCAGTTTTTCGGGTTATTACTCAGTGATGTTCTCAATCTGGATCTTGCTCAGATACTGACGATGACCGTTAGAAGTCTGATATCCTTTTCTTCTCTTCTTCTTGAAAACGATAATCTTGTTGCCTTTGAGGTGCTGCATCACCGTGGCTTCGACACTGGCGCCGGCTACCGTCGGGGCTCCTATTTTGGTCGAACCGTCGTTTCCAATCAATAACACTTTGTCGAAAGAAACCTTGCTTCCTTCTTCTTCATGCAGCCTGTTGACGAAGATCTGCTGTCCCTTCTCAACTTTGAACTGTTGTCCTGCGATTTCTACTATTGCGTACATTTCTCGATATCTTTTAGTTAGATACTAACTCTCATTTTTTTCGGACTGCAAAAATACAACTTTTTTCAATCGGAAAAGATTTTCTTTTCGTTTTTCGCATTAATTTTCTTCAAAAAGTCGCAATACCAACTGCAAGTTGTTGATAAATAATTAAATATAAAAATGTATTTTGTTACATAAAAATGCGTACATTTGCAGCCAGTTTTGCCTTTGGCATTAATACCATTATTAATTAATGAACGAAAACGAGCTTAAGGTTCTTATCGACAAAATGAAAGGAGGCGACAGAGAGTCGTTCAACCAGATTTTCCGTCGCTATTATTCGCCTTTAACCCGTTTTTGTGTCCGCTTTGTGGGCGACGGCGACCAAGCAGCTGAAATTGTTCAAGACCTCTTCGTTAAACTGTGGACCAGCCGCGAGAAGTTGACTTTCAACACCTCGTTTGAGTCGTATATGTTGCGGTCGGTGCGCAATTCGGCCATCACCTATATTAATAAAGAGCGCACCCATGCCGATGTCAACGAGCGCATCTACACCGACGATTCGGATGCCAATGACCCTTCGGAAACCTTGCAGTCCAACAACTTGGAAGCCTCATACCAGAAAGTTTTGGCCACCATGCCCGAAAAGCGCCGCGAAGTGTTTTTGGCCAGTCGTTTCGACGGACTGAAATATGCCGAAATCGCAACAAAAATGGGGCTGTCGCAAAAGACCGTCGAGGCGCACATGAGTGCCGCCATCAAACAACTCAGGGAAGGGTTGAAAGAGTACCTGTAGCCCTCCCGTGGTCCCTGAGCCTGTCGAAGGGCCACATTAATTAAGGGCAGCATTAATCCTTATAATTAATTTTCAAAATTTTCTTTTTTTGACTAAGGGTAAAACCAAAGTTGTTAGTCTTTTAGGTGAATCGAAGAGATAAAAGCGACAGAAATGTACTCGGTAAACGACAAATATGAGGCATTAATCATGAGCTACTTGGACGGGCAATGCTCGGCCGAGGAAGCCCGTGAACTGCTTTTATGGGTGGCCGAGTCGGAAGAGAATCGTCTTTATTTCAAGGCATTAAAGGATCAGTACGAGGTGTGGAACCTCACCGACTTCGCCATGCCTGAGCTTGACGAGGCCGATGTGGAAGCCGCCCTAGATGCCGTCAACGCCAAGATTGATGCTGTCGAGGAGACTGAGACCAAAGTGGTGCAGATGCCGTGGCTCCGTCGCAACTATAAATACGTTTCCGGCGTTGCCGCTGCCCTTGTCATCGCCCTGTTTATTGGCTTCTTGGTAAGCAATCCCTTCGATTCAACCGTGACTTACGCCTACAACGGACAAAATGAGTCAGTATACGTCCTTCCCGACAATACTTCGGTCAACTTCAACAGCGAGAGCTCGCTTAGCTATACCAAGCACTTTGCCGAGTCTGACCGTTCTGTCGACTTCGAAGGTGTAGCTTATTTCGATGTCGCCAAAAACGAAGCTCTTCCTTTTGTGCTCCATTGCCACAATTTGGACGTTGAAGTGCTGGGTACCAGCTTCTTGCTGAATGCTGAAAAGAACGCCGAGCGTTACACCCTTGACCTCTACACTGGCAAGGTGAAGATGACCGCTTTCGACAAAAAGGGCAACATCCTTTCGGTGACAGAAATCAATCCGGGAGAACGCGGCGTGTGGAATGCCACAGCAAACGAGCTGAATACGATGTCCTATTCCGAGGTGAAGGAAGATGAGTTGTTGACCGAGCACGTGCTGGTGTTCAACAACGAGAAACTGTCGAAGATCGTCGAGGCATTGGAGTACATCTACAAGGTTGAAATCGACCTCGGCGAGTCGTGCGCCTCCAAGAAACTCACCGCCCGCTTCTCCGACGACGAATCCATCGACGAGGTGCTCGAAACCATCGCCCTGGTGTCGGAAGTGACCATCACCAAGGAAGGCGAAGTCTACCAGATTCGCTAATCAATCCATTTCCTAAGCTAACAAGCCAGCCCATAGATTCCTTGAAATCGACCGCCTATGTCATTCCTAGTAAAGATATGTGCGATTGGGATCTATAGGCGGTCAATTTCGGAATGACATGGGCTTTTGCCATTTTTTCAATTAAATGAGACTTCTCTCATTTTTTTGTCGTATCTTAGCGGCCTATTTTGAACTCATTTGGAAATGGAATTCCCACATCTCAATATATCTCTTGACAAACAAACAGCAAGAAAAACAGGGTTGCGATGGTTGCCATTGTTGTTCTTATTTTTCTTGGCCCTGACTCTTCCCCAACGCTCATTCGCCCAGACGTTCAACCCTCTGATTTCATTCTCGGTCAAGTCATGTACTTTGGACAAAGCCTTGGAGAAACTCTTTGCCGAGTATGAACTGAATGTGGCCTTCAGCAAGGCAGAACTGAGCAAAATCCGCATTGAGAGCTATTCCTGTTCCTATAAATCCGTCGAAGAAGTGTTGACCGACCTGCTGAAAGGCACCGACTATGGCTTCAAGAAAGTCGGCAAGCAATATGTGATCCGAAAGAACCAACAACTCGCGAACGAACCCGAAGCTACGGTAACACCACCAGTTGAACCTATTACCGAAGTTGTCAAACTTAAGCGCGACACCGTGGTCGACAAGACGGAAAAAACCATACATATCTATGATACCTTGCAAGTCATCCGAACCGTGATGCGTTACGACACCATTGTGCAAGTGAAACACGAGGTACAGACCGACACGGTGTATCAAGTGAAATACAGAGGTCTGGAAATTCCTTGGCCTAAATTCCACAACAACGGCTGGTTCATCACGCCTTCAGTGACTTTGGGTTCGGCACAATTCAAACATGAAAATGGATTGCCGGAATTTGAGAATGGTTCTATCGAAGTGATCCCGAGTATGGCGTATGGTCTTGGTCTTGACGGGGGTTACAAACACAATCGTCTCAGTGTAGGTATGAGCTTCAGCTATCGCTCGGTGAGCTATCGTTTTCTGCTTGAACAAACAGTGTTTTCGGGCGATTACTATGTAAACGACACTTTGGATACTTATTATGTAGTGCATCCTGAGGGCGACACCACCTACCAATACATCTTAGATTCGACCTACATCCCATTGACCACAACGCATTACGCCTACCGCGACATCAACCGTTTGGATTACTTGACCCTCGGGCTCTTTGCCACCTTCGACTTCATCAAGATGGAACATTTCAGGGCCTTCGCCAAGGTGGGCGCTTCAATTGATTTTTTGGTCGATTATGCCGGTTCGCTCAATTCGACAGAGTCGCCTTTCCATACGCTCATCACCAAGGAACAAGTGGAAACGACCAAATTCTCCTATTATGGCGGCCTGGGTGTCGCTTGGAAGGTGGCCAACCGCATCGAATTCGTTCCTGAGACGTATTACCGCGTGACCAACGGCTTTTTGTATCGTGCCGATTTCCCGTTTGATATGAAGATGCGCATGTGGAACTTCCGTTTAGGCTTTACTTATTACTTCTAAATCATGAAACTGCTCAAGCACATACGGTATCTCTTGGCATTGCTTTTCTTGGTCCAGTGCGTGTTGGTTCAGGCGCAGCATTATGTACCGATCAATGGCGAGATTGACTCGTTGTTGGTTTTGCCAAAACTGGGCGGTGATTCGGTGTATTGGGTGAGTGAATCGTTGACTGTGCAAGATGGCGGTACCTTGCGTGTGGAAGGAGGCGTGAAGATGTATTTTGGTCAATCGGCTTATCTTCGCGTTGATGGTGGCAACCTCATGCTTGAGGGGCAACGTAACGACTCGGTTTATCTGCTCTGTTATGAGTTCTCACACGACTGGGCTGGTATTCAATTAAAGAACACCACAGAAGAAGACACAGTGAGGATTTCATACGTCGAAGTCGTTGGCGCCTTGACAGCCTTGAATGCTTCAACCAGTAATAATGCGATTGTCAAACATTGCTCGTTCAACAACTATTATGCTGGTAAAGGCATCGAAATGATTGATTGCAACAACTTCTTGGTCGACAGCTGTTTCTTTTTCCAATGTGTGTCGGGTATTGAACTGAAAGCTCGTGCTGCCGACAGCGAAGACAATGTCTTTTCGCACAACATCTTTGACCAAGGACAGATTAATATCGAGATTTCGAATGTTGGATATGGTTTCAAATGCAACCGAAACCATATTTCTGACAACTGTTTTCAAGGTGCTGCTACGGCCGTCAATTTTGAGACAGTGGGCGGTATTTCTGATCGGGATGCGACCAATTACATAGAAAACAATTTGATTTCCTCTGACTTGCCGGAAGGTGGTTCTGGCTATTCGTCGTATGGACTGAAGGCGGCCATGGACTCGATAGTCATCCGTAACAATGTGTTTTGGAGCAATGACGAAGCTATTAGGATGATGCGGGTATGTCATCTTATTGTGGAGTACAATACTTTCTTTGACAATGAATTAACGGTGTCCAATTTGCTTGCAGCTGGTTCGGTAACTTTTATTGGCAACACCATCAGCGAGGCAAAAAAGAGAATAGTGAACTTCCCCTCAGATAAGTCGCGGATGAACGGCAATAACTTCTTGCATTACAAGAAAAACATAACTCTTTTTGCTAACGTCACAACGGATGACATTGACATGCATGGCAACTACTGGGATGCCGAAACTGCATCCGAAATAGAATCCGTAATTCTCGATCAACATGACTCTCCTGCTTTGGGTGAGATTGTTTATGAGCCCCGCTTACCCCAATGCGACACTACGGCTCCCATTGCACCGCCATTTAGGGTGAAGAAACAGTTTGTGAACAACAAATGGTTGGTTTCATGGGATGAGAACCTAGAGCACGATGTCGACCATTATGTGCTGTTTTATGGCGATTTCAACTACTACAAGTTCACCAATCATATAGACGGCATCACCAACAATTCCTATATTCTTTCTCCACAACAGACCGAAAACGTTGCAGTTATGGCATGTGATCGTACCTATAACCCCTATGTATATGCTTCTGTCGGGCAAAGTGCTTACGCTTTTGCTACTTATTATCCATACGCAGGTCATGACAGCACTCTTTGTGCCTCACAAACAGGTTATTCCATCAATGATGCCAACATCCCATACATTTATAGCAGCTTTGTTTGGCAGACCTCGGGCTCAGGCGTATTCTCCGATTCAATAGCATTGCGTACCACTTATTATCCTTCGGACGAAGATTACGATGCTGGAGAAGTGACGCTCACCTTGCGCGTGACCAATAGTGGCGTGACCAAGACAGATGCTTTGCATCTGATTCTTTACAAAGCTTTGAGTGTATATGCTGGAGAGGATGGTTATAGCGGCATCGACCGCCCCCTTCCGCTAGAACAATCTGAGGCTTACAACTACGATTCGTTGCGTTGGCATTCTATGGGTGATGGTTATTTTGAAGACCCGTTGGCTTTGCAAACCCTTTATTATCCAGGTGAGTTCGACAAAGAGCAAGGTTTCGTGGAATTGAAACTTGAAGCTTGGTCATTCTGTGGCCATGCTTCCGATGTGGTGCGTTTTGACCTGTTCAAGGATTATTCCCTTGAAGGAAGAACTTGGGTGGGCGGTACGTTAAGGCCTCATACTCAAGTAATTGCTGCTGCATTAAGCGACGACAATCCTTTTGTTTCAGGATTCTATCGTACGACTTCCAACGACGAAAGCTTCTTCAAGTTTGACGCATTGTTGCCAGACACTTACATCCTTTACGCTTTTCTTGACACCTTGGATGCAGAAGCGGGTGGTTGCTACTATCTCGGTGACCTGCAATGGAACGAGTCAAACATGATTGAGGTAGATGGCGATGTCTACGATGTGGATATTGACCTGCCCGTGATGGTGCCAAGCGTTCAAATAGGCGAAGGCCTTATCAACGGCGTGTTCGATTATCCCGACAATCCGTTTAAGGCGCGTGATTTTTATTGTCAATCTTGGTTGCGTGAAGGCGATGAAGTGACATATTGCACTGAAGGATTGTCGAACGTCGGGGTATTGCTGCTCAATGCAACTAAACAACGTATTTTAGGTTTTGCTTTGACAAACCCTGACGGCCATTTTACTTTCAGCGGTTTACCCTTCGGCACTTATCAAGTGATGGCCGATTTGCCACGTTATGGTCGAGGGATATGTGAGGAAATCACTCTTTCGCCAGCTCAGCCTTCGATAAGTGGTTTGCATCTCTTTATTAATCAGGATGGTAGAATAAGCAGACAGTATGAGAGTAATGCTCAGCATCCGATAGAATTGCAGGTGTATCCCAACCCCGCCGATGAGACAATAGTGGTGAATGGTTTGAGAAGCAATGCAACTTACAGCGTCACCGTAATGAATAGTTTGGGTATGACGATGTTGCCTGAAATCCAATGGAGTTCCAATTTGTTAGGCGAGTTGTCCATTTCAGTGGGTGCATTGTCAGCGGGCATATACTTTATTCAAGTGAAAGGTGCCACAGGAACAATGATGGCTAAATTCATAAAGCAATAGGAGAGGAAGACGCGATGAAAAGATGGGCAATGGTTGTAATGGTTTTCGCATTCCTTACAGTTAGGCATGATGCATGGGGGCAGATTGTAGTCAATGGCAATGTTTACGAACAAGATGGCATCACGCCTATCGAAGCTGCTTCAGTCACTTTCTCGGGTTTGAGCGAATCTGGGGATACGATTGTCTATCAATTTGTTACAGATACTTTAGGCCATTACTCTGACAATTTGATGGCTGGTTTATATCGTGTCTGGGCTTCGGCAGAAGGATATACTATAGTTTATCTTGCCGACACCTTGCAATTCGTTGATGGACAAGTACAAGAGCCCATCAATTTTTCACTGTATGAGATGTTTTACCCCGTGCGGTACGTGGCGGCAAGGCAATTTATGAACGATTTGGTCCGTATCACTTGGTCAATGCACGATCCGCTTCTCTATGAAGACTTCGAGTCAGGCGACTTCAGCCGCTTCAACTGGAACAATAACCTCTCAGATTATCCATGGGCCATGGATACCCTACACGCTTATGAGGGTAATTATTGCATGAAATCGACTTGCGAAGGCGTGGATGGAGGCGTTTCCCGAATCGAAGTTTCTGTTTATGTCCCTTTGGAGGGTCAAATGAGTTTCTACAGCAAGATTTCATCGGAAAGTCCTTGGGACATGGGGCGTTTCTATATTGATGGTGTGAAAAAAATGGAATGCTCTGGCGATGAAGGTTGGACCGAACATCAGTATGATATCACTGTAGGCGAGCATGAGTTTCGTTGGGAATATGTTAAAGATGCTTCTACCAATTTGGGAGACGATTGTTTCTATGTGGACTGTATCCGTTTTTACCAGGAAAACGGCGCAAAAACGATGCGTTCTTTCCAATACTACGACTTGTTCCGTAGCCGTTCCGACGAAGAGCCTGTAATGATGGCATCTCATCTGACCGATACGGTGTTTATGGACATGAATTGGAGTAGCCTGCCTTGGGGACAATACCGCTGGGGTGTGAGCCGACATTATGAAGGGAATCGAGGTGATTCGGATACCATTTGGTCGGCCTATCTGGACAAGGACATGACCACTACTTTTGTCCTTGATGTTACTACCAATGTGGGGCTGTCGCCAGCAGGAGCCATAGTAACGCTCTCGTCGCATGATGGGCAAAGCCATGACTATCAGGCTACTTTGGATGCCAATGGACACCTGTTGTTACCGGCAGTTTATCGTGACGAGTACGATCTTAGGGTGCATCTTGACGGTTTTGTGGACTATGTTTCGGATTCTGCGATTTTCGTTTTTGAACCGACCCAGGTCGAACTTGAGTTGGTGGAAGCCACCAATAGCATCGATAGCCTCTATGTTTCTTCCACAGGTTGGGCGATTTGGTCATTAGAAGAATTACAAAACCGTGATTTACAATATTTTGAAGTCTCTATAAATGGAGAAACGGTTGGCCGAACGACCAATACTTCTTTCCAATTTGAAGTCAGTGGCTTGACCGAAGGCGACACCTGTACGGCTCAAGTGAGACCTGTTTATCTGTCTGAAACATGTGAATGGGAGTCATGTCAATGGGTTTATCGTTCGTGTTCCGATTATATGGGGTGTACTGAGGTGACTTGGATATTGGATAATGATGGTGTTCAACTGTTTTGGGAGTATCCTGAAGGAAATCTCTTGGGGGCCATGTTGTTCCGTGACGATGAGTTCCTTGGTTTTACGGAGGCGAATACTTTTGTAGATGATGCCGTAGAGTTGCATGGTGAGGTGGAGTATTGTCTGCGTTTGGTGTATGATGGCCCAATGGACGGCACTTATTATTCTATGTCGTGCGAGGTGTGTGCCTTGGCCGTTTTCCCCGCTTATTGCGATCCGCCAGTGAAATTGGACGGCGTAGCCTATTTTGAAGATATCGAAGACCATGGTGCTATGATTTCGTGGGGCGAACGCCCCGAGCCCATCAACGCGTGGCTATATTATGACAACGATGTTTTCATAGGTTCCTTAGGCGGCGACGATGAACCGCGCATCTTCTGGGCCATCCGTTTCGAGGCGGAAGACTTGGCCGAATACGTTGGCACGGCCTTGAAGAAAGTTTCACTCTATGATGTGGGCGCAGGCACCTACCAATTGTGGATTTATGTGGGTGGCGAAACGGCACCACGCAATTTGGTCCGCTCCCAAAACATGGCCTTGACCAATGCACAAGCGTGGCACGAGGAAATCATCAGTCCTGCCTACGAAATCCCTGAAAACGAGCCGATTTGGATAGTCGTAGGGCAACAAGGCTTGTCGCGACCGGCAGCTGCATGCCAGGACATGGGCAATGCCAATGGTCGATGGGTGTCATTGGATGGCGAGACCTGGACCGATATGCATACCTTCAATATGCACTACACCTGGATGCTGCGCGCCTTTGTCACCAACCAAGCGGGACGCGAGATGACACTTGGCAAAGACGGCTACATCTTGCAGCAATACAATCTGTATCGCTCGTTCGACAACACAGACTATGAACAAGTGGCATCAATTCCTGCCATAGAAAGCCAGCTTTATTATGAATACCGTGACAACCTTGCGGAGGATGACCACGAGGATGTCTATTACCGCTTGACGGCCTTCTATCTGGCCGATGACGGCGAGACCTGCGAGTCGGACTATGCCCCCACTTTGAACAATCCCGACCAAAACTATGTAGTCATCGACTTGACCGCGACTGATGAATACCAAGCGCTTGATTTCAAGCTCTATCCTAATCCTGCCCAAGGTTGGTTTGTCGTTGAAGCAGAAGGGATACGACGTTTGGAGGTCTTCAATGCTTTGGGACAAAAGGTATTTGAGAAAGACCTCAACACAAATACTCATCAGTTTCAGTTTTCGGGATGGAAAGACGGTTTGTATTGGCTCCGCATCAAGACACAAAATGGAGTAGTGACAAGGCGTTTTGTCATTCACAAAAAATGAGATGCTTGAGAATCATAGGATTATTTTGTATTGTGGTGTTTGTTGCCGCCTGCGACAGCACCACGCGTGAGGCGCGCCACATGGTGAAGCGTGCCGAGCTGTTGGCCGATACCCTACCTGACAGCACTGCGCTCCTGATTGACAGCGTGTTGCGCATGCCCACGAGCTTCAGCGAGCGGGAACGCATGGACATGGCCCTGTTGCAGGCCGAGGCCTTGTTCGGTAACCATGGGCAGGAAATTTCGCCCGTGATGGACGACAATTTCTTCGACGACCACGCCACCCTCTCCACCAGCCCCGAGCTGGAACGTGCCGCCGCCTATTATGCAAAGAAGAAATTGTACGCCAAAGCCGCCCATACCGCCCTTTACAGCGGCTTCGTGCAACAGCACTACAACGAAAAGGAGGCTGCTATGCGGTCGTTTAAGGAAGCGGAGGAATACGGCAGGCTTGCTGTTGACAGCCTCACAGTGGCGCAGGCAGAGTATAGGATGGGAAAAATGCTTTTTGACGAAGGTTTGAAAGAAGAAGCCCTAACCATGCTTCAAGCAGCCAATTTAGGCTTTAATGAATACTTTTCAGAGAAAGCTTTGGTACTCAACATGATAGGAGTTTGTTGTATTTTGCTGAAACAGTACGACAATGCCGAGTTTAATCTGAAAGAGAGTTTAAATAATGCAAAAAAAGGAGATTCTTTCAAAGCTAAAAGAAACGCATTAAACAATATGGCAGTACTCTGCCGCTTGCAAAAAAAACAAACTGATGCCATAAAATATCTTCGACAAACGATTGATTCGTCCAATACGAATGAAACGGAATGGTTTGTTTATTATCTCAACATGGCCAAAACATACACTTTTGCCAAAGAAATGGATTCGACTCTGTTTTATTTCAAAATGGTTGAAAATCTATTGTTTAATGAAGGGATCAAATTGGAAACAAGGGTTTCTGCTTACGGTGCATTGTCGCAATTTGCCGAACAACAAGGGGATATTCAGAAAGCTCTACAATATAAGGATTGGCGAGAGGATTTGTTGTCTAAAGTATTGGTACAACGGCAAGAACAAGCTGTCTTTCGTATACAAAAGCAATATGATTACGAGAGCCTGCAAAATGTAATGAACAAAAAACTTATTCAAAGACAACATGTTATCACGTTTTTTGGAATAGTTACCATTATTGGTTTGGCTGCTTTGGCCATTTCGCAAATTCGGCTGGCAAAGACGCGGAAACAAGAAGCAAAAACAAAAGCCAACTTGTTTCACTTCATGCAGCAGAACAAAGAATTGACATTAAGAAGTAAGGAGCAAGAGCAAAAGCAGATTTATTTGACACAGAAACACAAGGAAAGTGAACAGGCTTACGAGGATTTGCTCAAAGAGAAACTGAGGCAAGAACAAACCGCCACAGAATATGGAGAGAAACTCTCCTATGCGCTCCAGAAAGAACAATCCGTCATGCTTCGACTGCATTTGTTTTTGGAAAACCAAGGGGACGAAGAATTGCAGAAAAAACTGGAAAAATCAGTTTTCGGCAAACAAGCTCATTTGGATGCAATGATGGAAAATGTTGACAAACTCTATCCTCAACTGCGAGAAATTGTCAAGCAAAAAGACTTAGGGTTGGATGAAAACGAGCAACTGGATGTCATCATGTCATATTTCAACATCTCCCGGCAAGACGAAGCCTTGTTGCTCGACAAGACCACTGACATGGTGGACAAGATTAGGAACCGAAGCCGAAAAAAGATACAATCGGCTTCTGAAGGAAACAAATTGCCCAAAATAATGTAGTTTTTGGCCTCTTTTCTCTATCTTCTTCACAGAATAATTTACAAAAGTTCGGAATGAGGCTCGGAATGGAATATTTGTATTCCATTCATTACCAATAATATGCAAAAAATTTAAATAAAATTGTTTGGAACAAGGTTCGGAATCCATGTTCCAAATAATATTTTCGTCTTGTGATTTCACAATAACTATACTAAAATTTAAAACAACAAAAAAATCCACTACAATTATGAAGAAAAAAGACACCTTGAAGAAGCCCCTTTTACTACTTGTTTTTGCCTTGGTTGCCTCGGTTCTGCCAGCCCAAAACAATGACATGTACTCGCTCATGTACCATGACGTGGAATATGTATATAGTCTTCGGGGACTCATGCAGCAACGTGACAGCGACTTCATCATCAACACCCAACTTGTTGAGGATACCGGAAACTACAACTACATCTCCTTGGGGTACATGTTTTACAAGATGTCCCCCACCACCCTTACCCTCACTGACTCGCTGTTCATTGCTGACACGACAATGTCTCCTGCCTGTTCCTTCGCACCCAACCTTCTTGGAGAGGGCAACATCAGGACCTTCCATGAGTACCATCGAGAATGCGACAGCACCTTCCTGCGCATCTCACATTTCCCTGACGATGACCTTCATGCCGATCCCAGCGAGGATGTTGTGGTTCCGCTATGCGAAGGTTATGTTTCAAGCAGTATCTCCATGGTTGACAGTAGGGGCGACCTGGTCTTACAATACTACAAGGATATAGATGTCATGCATTATGATGAATATGCAGCACGGTTCGATTTGAACGGTACACTGAAGTGCCAGACCTTGTTGCACGAAAACCTCTTGTATGGGGTTAGTCAATTGCAGGTGCTCCAGGAATCGCCGTTGAAATACTACCAGTATGGTCCGGAAGCCTCTGGAGATGACAGGAACCTCATTGTCTACGTGGTAGACACCCTCTTCCATAAAAACCCCATAATCATAAACTGCATATTGAGCGAGGTTGTCCATCCATACTTCATTGAGCATGAATACCTTAATATTGATGGTAGCACCCAAGTGATTCCTGTTGGCGGGGATGACATACTGGTGGCCTCAAAATATCTTTACGAGCCGACTCAAGATCCAATGGAAGACGAGTATGGCGTGGTTGTAGCGAAATACGACATTCGTACCATGCAGCAGAAAGGTTACATTGTGTTCAACGACTATCCTGGGATATACAGGCCGGCAGAATGCCTGGGGATCAAGATGATGACGGACGGCACGGTTTATTTCTTGTACAAGGAAACAGGGTACCCGGAAGAGAGTTTCATCGCCGTGAAGATGGATACCGACCTAAACGTGGAATGGAAACGCTTCTGCAAGACGGACGACAACATAATATTCTAGTGGTTTGAACATTCCACCTTGAACAAAGACGGGCAAGGGGAAGAGAAAGGCATCGCATGGGCTGGATATGGCTTGAAGCCAGGCAATACAAACGGTGCATTAATCTGTTTGTTACTCAATCACGACGGCACGGTGGGCATGAACGAAGGTGGCATAGAGGTTCGCCCTTACGCCTTCTATCCCAACCCCGTGAAGGAACAGCTGCACATGCAGTTCTCTCCAGACGTGCAGCCCGCCCAAGTGGAGCTCTACGACCTGCAAGGTCGTCTGGTACGCACGCAAAGCAAGGCCTTCGAAAGCATAGACATGAGTCAACTGCCAGCGGGCACCTACACGATGCGCGTCACCTTGAAGGACGGGACTGTGTTTTCGGATAAGGTGGTGAGGGAATAAGCTTAGCGCGTGGCGTTTTTTCCATAAGAATTGCATTTTCCCCACTGCGATTGCCGTGAGGAGAAAGGAATTATAACTCTGCTCGGGCGGATTCGGGAATCCGCCCGTTCTTGAATATCAGCTTTTGCAAAGCGAAAGCACGCCAAACCAATAAAAAGCATTACCTTTGCCGCTCCAAATCGTAAGATTGGCTCCGCCGAATGCGGGGCATTTCAACGGAGTTAAACGGTAAGCAATGATTTCAATCCAAAATTTGAGCATGCACTTCACCGGTGAGGACCTCTTCACCGACATTTCCTTCTTGATTCGCGAGAAGGACCGCATCGGTTTGGTGGGCAAAAACGGCGCGGGCAAGACCACACTGTTGAGGCTCATCTGTGGATTGGAACAACCCTCAAAGGGCGATATCATCATCCCACAAGGCGTTACCATCGGCTATCTGCCCCAAGAGAAGAACGTGAACAGCACGAAAACCGTTTTGGATGAAGCGCTTTCCGCCTTTGATGAATACCATCAGCTTGAACGCGATTCGGAATGCTTGCAGCAGGAACTGGCCGAACGCACCGATTACGAGAGTCCACAGTATGAAAAGCTTATCGTCAAGCTGAACAACTTGAATGACCGTCTGGCATTGCTCGGCGGCAACAGCATCGAAGGCGAAGCGGAAAGGATTCTGGTCGGTTTGGGCTTCGGTCACGAGGATATGTTGCGGCCCATGCGTGAGTTCAGCAACGGCTGGCAGATGCGCGTGGAGCTGGCCAAGATCCTGCTGAAAAAGCCCAATCTCCTGCTTCTTGACGAGCCCACCAACCACCTCGACATCGAATCCATCCAGTGGCTCGAAGGCTTCCTGAAAGCCTATTATGGCGCTATTTTGATGGTCTCGCACGACCGCGCTTTCTTGGACAACATCACCATCCGCACGGTTGAAATCAGCAACGGAAAGATCTACGACTACAAGGTGCCGTATTCCGATTATGTCGGCCTGCGTGAGGAACGCGTCGACATGCAGCGCTCGGCCTACGAGAACCAGCAACGCGAGATCAAGAACATCGAGGCTTTCATCGAACGTTTCCGCTATAAAGCCACCAAGGCCAAGCAGGTGCAGAGCCGCGTGAAACTGCTTGAAAAGATGGATGAGATTGTCATTGACGATATCGACAGCACAGCCATCCATTTCAAGTTTCCGCCTGCACCGCATTCAGGAAAAGTAACGCTGGAACTCAACCATGTGGGCAAGTCCTACGGCGACCAAGTCATCCTCAAAGACATCAACCTGCTGATTCCGAGAGGCGAGAAGATTGCCTTTGTGGGACGCAACGGCGAAGGCAAGTCCACACTGTCGAAGATCATTTGTGGCGTGCTCGACCATGAGGGCGAAGTGAAACTCGGTCACGAGGTTAAGATAGGATATTACGCACAAAACCAGCAGGACATGCTCGACATGAACAAGACCGTATTCGAGACCTTGGATGATGTGGCCGTTGGCGACATGCGTTTGAAAGTGAAGGCCTTGCTCGGTTCGTTCCTTTTCCGTGGCGACGACATTGACAAGAAGGTGAAGGTGCTCTCGGGCGGCGAGAAAGCCCGTCTTTCCTTGGCCAAGATGCTGCTCTTCCCAACCAACTTGTTGGTCCTCGACGAGCCCACCAATCACTTGGACATGCTCTCTAAGGACATCCTAAAGAATGCCTTAATCCAATACGACGGCACCTTAATCATCGTCTCCCACGACCGTGATTTCCTGCAAGGCTTGACCAACAAGGTCTACGAATTCCGTAAACCCAATATCAAGGAATATATCGGCGACATTTATGACTTCTTGGAACAAAAGAATCTCAGCCACTTGAAGGAGTTGGAAATTGCTGCCAAACAAACCAAGGTACAAGAGGTTGTGCCGCAGTCGCAGAATAAGATTAACTATGAGCGCAAGAAGCAGATTGATGCCAAGTTGCGCAAAGTCGACAAGGAAATCCAACGCCTAGAGGAAGCCATCGGCAAATTGGAGACCGAACTGGCCGAACAAGACGCCATCATGGCACATCCCGATGAGTATCCCGACATCAAGATTGACAACGACTGGTATTGGTCTTACGGACAGAAAAAAGAGCAACTCCAAGCCCTAATGGACGATTGGGGAGAGAAGCAGATAGAACGCGACGAGGTGATGGCGGAATACGACAAATAAGTGATTTGTTTTCCCTTTATTGGACCGACTGAAAAGAATTTCTATTTTTGCACATCATTGATGGGCAAACTGCACAATTCATGAGGCATTTCGGTTTTTCTTTGTTATTTTTGGCTTTGGTGCTACTATTAAACCAGTGCCAACCCATAAGTGAGGGGTTGGACATGGAGCAGCTGTATGCCGAGTTTCAGCAACCTGCCTCGGTGTATCGTCCTTTTGTGCGCTGGTGGTGGAACGGCGACAAGGTGGAGGCCGATGAATTGGTTCGTGAGCTGCGTCTCCTCAAAGAGGCTGGCATCGGCGGCGTGGAGATCAACCCCATCGCCTTCCCTACCTACTGCGACAGCCTTGGAAAAGCCTCATTACAATGGTTGAGTCCCGAATGGATCGACATGCTCAAAGTATGTTTCGACAAAGCCCAACAACTTGATATGACCTGCGACCTCCTCGTAGGCTCGGGCTGGCCATTTGGCGCCGAGTTCCTCAACGAAGACGAATGGGCACAAATCGTGGTCAACTATGCGGAACCAGTGACGGGGCCTACCACATTGACTATCATTCGCGACAGCATTTACGAAAAAGCCATGCCTAAGGTGAGTTCGCCATACAAGGGCAACACCAAGGAACTGATGATGCTGAAACTTTATGCAAATCCAGCTACTTCCATTAATGATGGCATCACGATATGGACGGCCCTTCGACAGGCTCAGGGACCTGATTCTACTGATAATACTAAGGTGCCCGAATTCGTCGAAGGCCCGACAGATAGCATCATCACTATCGACGTCCCCGAGGGAGAGTACACCCTTGCCGCCTTGGTGAAAATCAATGGCTTCCTGGAAGTCATCAACGGTGCACCTGGGGCGGCCGGACCTGTGCTCGACCACTTCAATTCCGAGGCGGTCAACCGGTATCTTTATAACATGTCGGACAAGATTGAGGCTAAAATCGGACCATTGAAAGGCAACATCCGCGCCTTGTTTACCGACAGCATGGAACTGGAAGGCGCCAACTGGACCAACGATATGGCCGGAGAATTCCAGAGGCGATACGGCTACGACATCACCGAATACCTGCCATTCGTTCTTTTCAGGATCGGATCGATGGGCAGCGCGCTCAACTACGACCCCGTTGTCCCCGTGACCGAGGACTTCCAAATGGAGATCCAACGCGCCCGTTACGACTTCGAGGACTTCAAGGCCCAACTGATGCAGGAACGTTTCACTGGAACCTACCTCGCATGGTGCCACCAACTCGGCGTGAAAGCCCGTGCCCAAGCCTATGGTCGCGGCTTTTATCCCTTGGAGAATGCCATGGGTTACGACATCCCCGAAGGCGAGTCATGGACCACTAATTGGCTACGCCACAAGCCTGGCGAGGAGATGTCGGAGACCGACTACCGTCGCGGCCGCGCCTATACCATGGTCAACAAATTCGTGTCGTCAGGCGCCCATCTTGCCGGCAACCGTACCGTCAGCTGTGAGGAGATGACTAACACCTACACCGTCTTCAACATGAGTCTCGACCAACTCAAACTTGGCGGCGACCAAACGGCCATGTCGGGCATGACCCACAGCGTCTTCCACGGCTTCAACTACTCACCCAACCGTGAGGCGAAGTTCCCTGGCTGGCTGCGCTATGGCGCCTATTACAGCGAAAACAACAACTGGTGGCCGTATTTCAAGCATTACAATGACTACAAGGCTCGACTCTCCTATGCATTGCAGCACGGCACCTATTATGCCGACATCGCCATCCTTAATCCCGAAAACGACATGTGGAGCACCATCGGGATGCAGAACGAACCCTTCCCAAATACCACTCGTGCCCCCTACAAGACCATGATTTGGGAAGCCCTCAACAAATGCGGAGGTGGCGTGGACTACGTGAGCGAGAACATCATCAAACAATCGGACATCAAACGGGGCAACCTCTGCTTTAACCGACGGAAATACAATACTTTGATGCTTATTGACGTGGAAAGCCTACACCCCGAGACCGCCGAGCAGCTATTGAAATTCGTGGAAACGGGCGGCAAGGTGATTTGCATTGACACGATACCATACCAATCATTGGGCCGACGCCAAAACCACTGCGAACGCGATTCCCTCGTGAAAGCCACCATGGAAAAGGTGATGCAGCATACCAATAATTATGCCTTCGTAGAGCCTCCAAAAGAAGGCTTCATCCCATGGTACGACAGCCTGATGCAGGCGGAGAGCCTTCCACATTATCTCGACATCGAAAGTCCCGACCCCTTTGTGATGCAAAACCGCTACACCACCGACGATGGCAGCGAGATGGTTCTGCTCTGCAACAGCCATCGCTATCAGGCGCATCAAACCAAAATCACATTTGACAAAGCCTTGACCCACAAGCGGCAAGCCCAAGTTTGGGATTTGCAAACCGGGAAACGCTATGCCCTGCCATTGGAGGAAGATGGCAGCTACACTTTTGACCTCGGTCCAGTGGAATCAGTGCTCATCGTGTTTGAGAAGACCAAGCCCATTGACCTACCGATATGGCAGCCGTTGCATCAAACAATACAAGGAATGGCGTCCATCGACCTTTCGGACGATTGGGACGTTGAACTTTGCCACAGCCTCTTGCACGACACCGCTAACTTCCATTTTGACACCTTGTTTGATTTGAAAGATAGCGAGGTTCACCAGCATTTCTGCGGGACTATTGTTTATCGGAAAACCATCGATTATCATGGTACAGACGATGCACGCAACGTCTCTACCGTATTGGATTTAGGCCTTGTGGAAGGCGTCTCCGAGGTGTTTGTCAACGGACAATCCGCTGGTGTACAATATTTTGGAAGGCGTATGTACGACATTGAGCAACACCTCAAAGAAGGCTATAACGACATGGAAATCCGAGTGACGACCACGATGGGCAACTACCTCAAAACCTTCGACCACAAGGAAAACCAAACCACTTGGGTCTACGTCAACCACCCCAGACGGGAGCAACTTTTGCAGCCCATGGGGATGATTGGACCAGTGAAACTATACAAACCTGACATACAATGAAAAAGCACTTTCTCACCCTTTGCCTCACCCTCTTGATGGTCTTTCAAGCCATCGCACAGGAACCTAAACCCACCTACAATGCCTCAAAGTTCGGCATCCGCAGCGACGGCGTGACGATGAACACCCGCAGCATCCAATTCGCCATTGACTGGATCGCTGAGCAAGGCGGCGGCACCCTGCGCTTCTGGGTTGGCCGATACTTGACGGGCAGCATCCATCTCAAATCCAACGTCACCATCGAGCTGATGGAAGGCGCCGTGCTTGTGGGTAGCACCAATCCTTTTGACTACGACCGCCTCAACGCCACCAACGACCATGGCCTTATCCTGGCCGAAGGCGTCGAGAACATCCGTCTCATTGGCGTATACAACAGCGGTGGCATCGTCGAGGGACAAGGCCGCGAGTTGGGCAACAACTGCACCGACCTAGTGCATAAGGGCCTAATGAAAGACAAATTGAGCAATGATCGTGTAGGCGAGGGTTTCCGTCCTCGACTGCTGATTTTCAGGGAATGCAAGAACATAGAGGTCGACAACGTCACTTTCCGCAATGCCGCCAACTGGGTCACCATGTACGACCAATGCGAGAACGTCAAGGTCAACAATGTTCGCATCCAAAGCACGGCTTTTTGGAACAACGACGGCATCGACATTGTGGACTGCGACGGCTTTCTCCTGACCAACAGCTACATCGACGCCAGTGACGATGCTATCTGCCTCAAATCACACAGTGCCAAGAAGCTGTGCCAAAACGTGGAGGTGCGTCACTGCACCGCACGTAGCAGTGCCAGCGGCATCAAGTTCGGCACCATGGGTGCTGGTGGATTCAAGAATGTGAAGATCATCGACAACGTCGTCTACGACACCTACCGCAGTGCCATCACCATCCAAAGTGTCGACGGCGGCATCTGCGAGAATATCCTCGTCGACTCGCTCTATGGCACCAACGTTGGCAATGCCATTTACCTCAATGTGGGTGCACGTCGCGACAAGCAGAGCTTCATGGACGACATCACCATACGCAACCTCTATTGCGAGGTGGCTGCCACCAAGCCCGATGCAGGATACGAGTACGAAGGTCCCATAGAAGACCTGCCGCGCAACATCTCGCCATGTGGTATCATCGGATTGAAAAACAGTAAGATAAAGAATGTCACCTTGGAAAATATCGAAATCGTCTTTCCTGGCGGCGGCGATGCGCATTACGCCCATGTGGGTCTTGACGAACTAGACAAAGTGCCTGAGATGCCCAAGGCGTATCCTGAATTCTCACAGCATATGGAATTACCTGCATGGGGCTTCTTTGTCCGCCATGTCGACGGACTGGTGATGAAAAACATCACATTGAAAGCTTTGAAGAATGACTACCGTACCGCCGTCGTGCTTGATGATGTAAGTAACCACAATATTGACGAACTAAAGGTAGAAGTATTCGGAAGCGAGCAGAAAGAAGCCGTTTTTGAACGCAAATGAGGATTCACTATTTTTTGAAAAAAATAATAATCTGCAAATTCCTTTGAAAATCAATAGATTAAAAATGTAATAATCTTATTTTCAACTATTTATGAAATATCGTTGAATTTTTTCTTATCTTTGCCTTCGATTTTGAAAACGAACAACCGACAAAAGCATAAATTTCAACGAATTATGTACCAAATTTTTAAAGACCAACTTGAGAAGTCGAAACTCATCATTTCCGGAGTGAAACGCAACCAACGCCTTGGACGCGATGCTGGCGTGGAAGAAAGCGTGATGCAGAAGATGGAGGAGGACTGTAAGCGTTTGGAAGCCATTTCTGCTGAAATCGACAAACTTCATGAAGAGCTCCGCAAGAAGAGCGATGAAGCCCATCAAGCCCTTAACACACTGAAAAACAGGACTCAGATTGTAAAAAAAGCCGTTAAATCAAAATATGACCAAACTTGGTGGACCAAGTTCGGCATACCTGACAGGAGATAATTATTTGAAAAGTTAGACTTTAGAAACCGCTTCGTGAGAGGCGGTTTTTTTTTGTGCGAATAAGAACCTTCTTTTCACCTTTCAAGGTGGTGGCAAATAAATATATCATATCACCATCATTTATTCTCAAGGTTTTCCGTAGATCGGCCACCGAAAGCGGAAAGTTGCGTACAGCAATGCTGGCTTTCTCCACGTCGGGAAGCAAATCCTGCTTTACCTTTTTATTATATGGTGCCCACTCCTCAACTTCAAAAACACGTCCTGGGAAGCTGGAAATGTATTGCTCTGAAGTGTATAAATTGCTGTTTTTATGTAGTTTATAAATGTCATAATGCTCAGTCAAGAGCTTGAAACAGCCCGCCTTCATAAGTGCAGGATTGGGCTCATAGAGGTATTTCAACACACCTTCAGCCATTCGGCATGGGCAATCCCTTTCCTCCTCATGCATAAAATGCACCTCTGGCTGGCCTGTCAACAGATTGACACAGCTGTATAACACTTCCCCTTGGTAATTGCGCTCCAAAATGAAATCCAGCTCTTTGCATTCATTGGTGACGGCCACTATATGGACTTCTTTCACATGGTGCAGTTCTTTCAAAGCCTTGTTGATGTCGAGCATTGGGGAGAGTTTCACCATTACCTTTTCAGCTTTTTGAAGCAAAAGATTTTGCAATGCCACTATATCGGGTGTGCAATCGCTGATGGAAATGGTTTTACGGCCATGTTCATCTCTTCTGGATGGATCAATAAATGTACAGTCTCTTGGTTCACAATGCTTTAAATAAACATCAGCAGTTTCATTCCATACTTTGATGTTGGATTTCAAGACCTCAAAGTTATGCCTCGCCAATATGCAAAGCTCGGTCTGGCATTCCACATAGTCGGACTGTTGGAAACGTTGCGAGATATAATATGTGTCGATGCCCAAACCACCAGTAAGGTCAGTAAAAGTTCGACCTTCTAAAAGGCTAGCCTTATATCTCGCTGCTGCCTCTGAAGAGCATTGTTCAATAGAAAGGTGGGCAGGGAAAAGCAGCTCCTCGTTCTCGGACCATTGGGGTACCTTCTTCTGAAGCAATTGTCGGGCGGTGATTTGCCGTAATGCTAATGAAACGTCAGTGCCGACGGGCGCCTTTTTCAAGGCGAGCGTCGGCACATCGGCGTTCAGGTTTTCCCTGATGTATTGTCTAGTGATATCGTTCAAGTTCAGATCTTCTTCAGATTGTTCACCTCAAGGTCGGTGAGGAAACGCCACTCGCCGCGAGGCAGTCTGTACTTGTCGAGACCAGCAAACATCACGCGGTCGAGCTTGGTCACTTCGTAGCCGAGGTGTTCGAAGATACGGCGCACGATGCGGTTGCGGCCTGAATGGAGTTCGATGCCGATGCTCTTCTTGCTGTCGTCGTCCTGGTCGTAGGCGATATTGTCAGCGGCAATGGGACCATCGTCCAACTCGATGCCTTCAGAGATGCGAAGCATATCGTTTTTGGTCAAGGGCTTGTTCAGGATGACATGATAGAGCTTCGGGATTTCGCTGCTCGGATGGGTCAGTTTCTTGGCCAAATCACCATCGTTGGTGAACAGCAACAGTCCAGTGGTCTGTTTGTCGAGACGGCCAACGGGATAAACGCGCTCCGGGCAAGCGTTTTTGACGAGTTCCATCACGGTATCGCGCTCATACGGATCGTCAGAAGTGGTGATGTAGCCTTTAGGCTTGTTGAGCAAGATGTAACGAAGTTTCTCGCGGTTGAGGGTCTGGCCTCCATAAACCACCTTATCTTCTGTCTTCACCTTATAGCCCATCGTGGTAATCACTTCACCATTCACCTCTACGCAGCCGGCCTTGATGAGGTCGTCGGCTTCGCGGCGTGAGCAGATGCCACAGTCGGCCAAATATTTGTTCAAACGGATCTCGCCAGTGGCTTTCGGACGATCGTACAGCGGGTCTTTCTCGCGGACATAGCCCTTACGACCACGACGCGGCTCTTCTTCATCCTCAAAACCGCGACGCGGGCGGTCGTCAAAGCGGCGATTGCCACCACGTGGTCTGTCATCATCGAATCTGCGACGAGGGCGCTCCTCATCGTCAAAACGACGCCTTGGACGGTCTTCATCGAAACGACGACGGGGTCTATCGTCATCATGGAAACGGCGCTCACGCGGTTTGTCGTCATCGAAGCGACGGTGCGGACGCTCATCATCGTCGAACCTACGACGCGGACGGTCGTCGAAACGGCGTTCGCCACGAGGTTTGTCATCATCAAAACGGCGGCGGGGTCTGTCTTCGTCGTCAAATCTGCGACGCGGACGGTCGTCGTGGAAACGGCGTTCACGCGGCTTGTCGTCATCAAAACGACGGCGTGGACGCTCATCATCGTCGAAACGGCGGCGCGGGCGGTCGTCACGACGGCCTTCACCGTGTTCGTCATCAAAGCGGCGGCGGGGACGGTCACCAAACTTACGGTCGCCGAATCTGCGGTCGCCATGGTTGTCATCAAATCGGCGTTCACCTCTCGGCTTGTCGCCAAAATTTCTCTCTTCGCGTCCTTCCTCGTCACCGTCACGGTGATAGAACTTGAAGGACCTTCTCTGCTGGAATTCATCTTCAGCAGGCTTTCTGGTGCGCGGACGCTTGCCAGATCTTTCGTTTTCAGTCATTTATGATTATGTATTAGTGATAAAAAATCCATTCCGTCGCGGAATGGGCGGCAAAAGTACGAATAATTTGGTAAATACTTGGAGTTTTTAAGGAAGAATTAATCATTTCTCCGATGGAATAAACTGGAACTAAAAGGAAAGAGTCCGGTGTAATACCGAACTCTTTACCAGTTTATTAATTGTTTAACTGATGGGGAATGTCAAATAACCTTCCCGTTATTGTCGTAAACTATAGTATTTTAATTACTTGACGCCCAGTTTTTTGGCAATATCTTTCGGCAGGGCATCTTTGTGTACCACGATATTTAAGGTCTTGTAGCGGACGAAAGCCTTGCTGACGTACCAAATGCCTTTGTATTGGCCAGCTTCACCCCAGCTGTTCTTCACGATGAAGTATTCGTTCCCCATTTGGTCCTTGGCAGTGCCGTAAATGAGCATGCCGTGGTCATCGCCAGTCTCGTAGTTGTCATAAGCAATCTGACGTTCTTTTTGGGTGACCCATTTCTGAGGAGTCGGGCCATTCATAGCTTCTTTCTTACGATCAGCGGCACTCATGCCCAGCCAGTGGGCCATGTCGCTGCCTTGGAGGTCACGGCCTTTGGCTTCGATGTCGGGTAGCACTGCCACACCGGCCATCTTGCCACGGAGCCAACCTTGCTCGCTGACATCGGAGCCCCAAGCAATCGGGTAACCTTTGTCGATGGCGTTGTCCATTACCTGCATGAACTCGTCAATGGGGAGGTTCCAGGCTTGACCCCAGCGCCAGTTGTCCTGCACTTCGATGACGAAGGGTTCGTAGAACGGATGGTGAGTGAATGAAGTCAGATTGATGTAATCGTTCATGTTGAGGCCAGTAGATTCGGCGAAGCTCATAGGCGTGTACTTCTTGCCTTTGTAAGTGAACTCAGTCGGAGGCACGCCAAGATAGGCATCATAAATGCCAGCCAAGCCCTTCTTCCAAAGAGGGTTACCGTCTTTGTCCATTTGGATCTTGCGGCTTTTGATGACACCTTCCACGTATGGGTCGGTGACAGCGGAGAGTTCGGTGAAATTTGACAATGAATCACCGTGCATGGCACCGGCAGGCATCAGTTCATCGGGGATGAGGCCATAGTGTTTGATGGCATACAGCACATCACCGAAAGAACCACCTTGTGAGAAGGAAACGTCGCCATGGGTACGGACGGCAGCCTCAGCGCGGTCTAAATAGGTCTTGTAAACGATGTACATCTCTGAAAAGTCGTACTCGGGTTTGCCCATGCGGAGCAATTCTGCCTCAAAGAATGCCAGTGAACTGTAGCACCAGCAGGTACCAGCCTGGTTTTGATCTTTGACGGAAGTGACGGGAAGTTCCTTCACCGTTGTGAACTTGAAGCCTTCTCCTTCTTCTTTGTCTTCGGGTTTCGGCATGGGTGGTTGTGCAACGACGCTGATGCTGAGCATCAAAGCGGCAGCGGTAAGTAAATGCTTAAAATTCATAATGATATAATTTAAAGATTTAAGATTTAATATTCAAAATTGATTGCAAAAGTATGAAATTTTTCAATCAAAGCCCCAAATCTTTCTTCATGGATTTCGAAAGGGCATCTTTGTTCAAAGTAAAGAAGATGGTGTATTGGCGAAGGTATTGTTCGGAGCAGTACCAATAACCTTTATACGGACCAGCATCACCCCATGAGTTCTTGATCTTATAGTATTTATTGCCTTTTTGATCTTTGGCGATACCGACGATAAGCATACTATGGTCATCGCCTGCATCCCAGTTGTCGTAGGCAGTCTGGTGGGTTTCATCGGTGACTTGCTTTTCGGCAACGATTTCTTTCCACAGGTTCTCGTCTTTCGGGTTTTCAGGCACGATGCCGATACCTTCCTTGCGCGAGAAACCTGGATTGCTGACATCCTGTGCCCAACCAAGGGTGTAACCATGCTCAAGCGCATAGTCGACAGCTTCCATAAGTTTATCTAGAGGCATGTTGTAAGCAGGAGTCCAGGTCCAGTTGTCGGGAATCTCAACCATGCAAGGCTTATTGTATTCCTCGTTAGTGAAAGAGCAGATTTCAATATAGTTGGAGGGATCTATACGATATTTTTCTGCAAACGACTTGGCTGTGTATTTCTTGCCATCGACCGTAAATTCTTCTGGCGATTCACCGAGATAGGCATCCAAAACGCCTTGCACTGCCTTGGGGCCAGCAGGCGAAATTTTCTTGTTGCCGTTCTTGATGATGGCATGGGCCACCGAGGAGATGACTTCATTCATTTCAGCATGCATGTGGCGTTCTTCGCCGATAACCTTACCGCTATAGTTGGCTTCTGGCATCATGCCATATTTGTCGATCATGTAGAGTACGTCGCACACTTCGCCGCCTTGGCTGAGCGTGTTGTTGCCGTGCATGCGGGTGAATTTTGCCACTTTTTCAGTCCAGGCATTGCGGACGATAAACATCTCTGAAAGGTTGAACTCTTTGCCATAGATGCGCATGATTTCCGCCTCGACGAAGCCAATGCCGGCAAAGCACCAGCAGGTGCCTGAACTACCTTGGTTGTCGACAGGCGTGTGCTTCACGTTGACGATTTCCGTAATCTTATAGATGGGTTCTTCTTTGGCTTCTTGGGCAACGAGTGGGGCACTCATGCCGAACAGCAGCGCAAAAGCTGCCACATTTAGGATTTTGTTCATAATTAGTTTGAGATTTTGATGTCCTTACAATTTCATGATTTTAGTGGTCGTGGAACCATATTTGGTCGTGGTCTCGATGAAATAACATCCCTTCGGTTGAGATGAAAGGTCAATGGTGAAGTTATTCTCGAGTGTCGTCATGCAATTTACCTCTTGTCCCATCACGTTAAAAACTCTGATTTGGCGAAGGCCTTCAGCTTCAACGGTCACGGTATTCTCGGTTGGATTGGGATAGATGCTAATGTTTTGAATGCCATCGTTTTCATTTATGGTGGTGGTCCAATCCACATATACGACATTGGAGGGGTTGGATTCGATATGGGCAGTACGTCCTGTGATGGCATAGTGGTATGTGTGTTCAGAAGTGGCGGTATAGTCGACAAATGCATGTCCTGTTACGCCAGTGGCAATACGTTCCCCGTTGCGATAGACATTATAGCCTTGGGCCATTGAAGCTTCTTTCCATTGCAGGATGACATGACCTTCGTGAATGTAGAAATCGAGGTCTGTCGGGATGATGGTTTTATTGAATGCCACGAAATTCAGTTCAGGGTTTTCTTCAGCTGAGGCATATCCCGACTCGCATTGGTTATCACGATAATAAGCCGTGACAGTGTATTCGTAGCAGTCATCAGGTTGAGGGGAGAGGTTGTCGGTATAAGTGGTACTAGTGAGCAGCTTGATGCGCTTGAATTCTCCACCTTTGGGACGACGGTAGATCATGTAACCTGTTACGGTTTCGTCTTCGGGAGCTTCCCATGTAAGTTTGGCTCTTTCTGGGGTGGCTATTTCTACTCTGAGGTTTGTGGGGATGATACATTCACTCTCAGGCTGATAGCTGCAATTGTTGGACTGAAGAGTCTCACCACTGTTGGTGAAGGCGGTAACGTGATAGGTGTGGAAGGTTGCTCTTAAGTCATCATCGACGAAACTGGTTTCCGTAGTCATGTTGTACAGCAGGCCGTCGCGGAAAACTAGATAGTTGATGCTGTTGTCGACGGGATCCCAAGTCAACGTCACTTGGTCGCCTGAAATAGTGGCAGTCAGGTGTGTGCCATTGATTTCATCGTCCTTGTCGTTGCATGTGTTATTGGCGATATAGAATAGGCCATTTTGGATTTCAGAGGAAGAGGCATGGAAATGGGATTTAGCTGTGCCATTAGCATTTTTAATTACGAATCTGAAGTCTTCAAGGGCTTGCTCAGGCTTCTGCCATTGGATTTCGACGTGGCCGAGTGGTAAAGTGATGGTGCGTGTGGCTTCAGCCGATTCGAGAGTGACGTGAGCAATTTCGTCCCCTGCGCTATTGATGAAGGAAAGAGCTCCTCCGCTCCAACCTTGTGGATTAGAGGATCTCATCTCTACGGTCCAATGACAAGTGGGGCCCAAAAGGATGTTTTTCTCGGTGGCAGCTAAGCCCTTGGCATTATGGACGACGGCATAAACGCTATAATTCACCATCATTGGGATGTATTGGTCGGTATAGCTCATTTCGGCTCCTGGAGTTACATTGTCCTCCGTGTAAATGATTTTGCCGTTGCGGGTGATAACAATTTGGTCAATATTGGTAAGGTTTTGCAGATGGATGTCTTGCGTGGGATTGGTCCAAGTTAAGGTGGCGGCATAATCGAAGTCACCACTAGGGATGACGGTGAGGTTTTCTGGCTCAAGGGGCATGTAGTCATAGACGTCGGCAGGTACATAGTTAAATACGGCTTGGGCCCAGCCTGCATAGTCGATTTCGTCGATGACAAACCAACCGTCGCTGCTGCCACCCCACCCCCAGTTGAAGTGGAAGAGGTCACTGTCGTCGTAACCGTCACAAACAAAGGCATGACCACCGCTGTTGCTGAAACCGGAATAGTATACTGGCCAGCCGATGTCGAAAGATTCCTTCAGCATGTTTTGCCAGTTGGCAAGTGAATACATGTCGCGCATTTTGAGGTCGGCATGGCTCGAATATGAGAAATAGTTCTCAATGGCATCAGGCACATCCCATGAGTTGGCACCGCTGCCAGAGGGCGAAAATTGCATTTCGACTGCTACGCCACAATGATACATCAATAGGGCTACAGCCTCAATCTCTTGTTGTGTGGCTCCACTAAGTCTGTCGGGCATGTGCTCCCAATCGTAAGTGGCCTCGCCAAAATTGGCCGACTGCATGCCATAGCCTTGACAATAATAGGAGTGACTGCCAGAACCTTGTGCAGGGTGATCCCAGTGCTTCATCACTTGGCTCATAGCCGTGGCCACACAACCTGCGTAACAACGTCCACCAGGACCGCTACCTGCTTCAGGGGCGTAGAGGTTATAAGGTGAATCTTGGTTCCACAAGGTGGTGCAGATATAATCAACACCCCGGCCTCTGTTGAGCGAGAGCAGGCGGCCCGTAGTAGCCACACTTTGCCATTCTTGTTCGGTGTAATCAAAAAGAACGGCGTTGCGGCTGGTGCGGGCTTCAATAATCTTTTCAAGATAGAAGGCAAGCTCAGGCGACATGTTTTCGGTCTCAAACGGGCCTTCGTCTGAATAGCCCACAATAGGACGGAAACGGCTGTCAGCTGAGACGATAACGAAACCACTGTCACCAACATTGAAAGCGTAGAAACAGGCCTCGCCACGGTTTGATGAACCAGTGTATACTAATTGTAATTCGCTGTTTTTTAAATTGTTGTCGAAGTTTGCAAAGGCAAACTTTTGTCCGATTTCTTTAGCTCTTGCTGCGTCAACGGGACGGGCATTCAGTGCGGTCATGCTCATTAGCATGATAAGGCATAAAAAGAGTTGTTTCTTCATGATAATTAGTGTTTCTTAAATTGGCTTCAAAAGTAAGAAAAGAATTGAAATGTTGTTCCAAAATGGAAAAGAAATCTCAATATTAGAGCGAAATTATTTCATCCATGCGGATATCCATGGGTTCGGTAGGCACTTCATCTACAAGTTGGAAGTCGAAACAGATGCCAATGCGTTTCACGTCCAAATGTTGGCAAAGGAAACGGTCATAGTAACCACGTCCGCGACCGATGCGGTTTCCCTTAGGGTCAAAGGCTACACCTGGGACGATAATTAGGTCGAAATCACCCGTATAAGGCTCGTTCTGAGGCTCAAGGATATTGAAATCGCCCACTGCAAAATCGGTGTCTTTTGCGTATTCAACGGGAATGATGTCGTCGCCGACAACGGTGGGCAGAATGATTTTTTTCTTCAAGTGCCATTTTTCCAAGAAGGCTTGGGTTTGCACTTCGTCGGGCAAGGCACTGTAAAGCATAATTGTATCTGCTTTGATGAAATCGGGATGTTGCTCTAATTTGGCCAAGATTTTCTCAGATTGTTCGAGAAGTTGCTCTTTGGTATGCTGTCTTTTCAAGGTTTTGATATAGGCACGTAGTTCAATTTTCTCCATTTTTTTGATTTTTTCGGCAAAAATATGAAATAAAGCTGAAAATTGAGGAACAAATTGAAATAAAATGTATTTTTACAGCGAAAAAAGAAAGATATTATGAAACGATTGTATGTTTTCTCGTTGATACTCATAGGGTTCCTTGGAATCTCCTATGCTCAGGAACACCGTCGTTATGTCTTGATTTGGAACGATGAATTCGATTTTGGCGTTTTGGATGAGAAGGTTTGGTCCAAAATTTCGAGGAGCAAGGCCGATTGGGCTATCCATATGTCGTCGGACGAAAGGCTATATGGTTTTGATGACGGTAGCCTGGTGTTGCGCGGCATGGTGAATGACTATTTGGCCAAAGACACGGCTGCTTTTTTGACTGGCGGCGTGTGGGGCAAAGGTAAAAAGACCTTCGGCTACGGCAGATTGGAAGTGAGGGCCAAGTTCGATGTGGCGCAGGGTTATTGGCCTGCCATTTGGATGCTGCCTTGGACCGACCACAAGGTGAATTGGCCTTATG
>JAEEGH010005480.1_pt1 | contig 31826 bp, 26 predicted proteins | sample 9134181 | NCBI WGS metagenome assembly JAEEGH01 (sample SAMN16246544, study PRJNA631951) | gut metagenome | biome: gut microbiome; feature: rumen; material: DP-attached | host: Bos | place: Iran: Karaj | collected 2018-10
ACCAGGGTAAGCGCCAGGTGAACTACAAGGAGGCCATCACCAAGACTGTCAATGGTTACCGTGAGGTTTACAAGAAGCAGTCGGGTGGTCGCGGTAAGTTCGCTGATATCATCGTTAACGTTGGTCCTGTGGACGACGATTGGGATATCAAGGAGAACGGCGGCCTGCAGTTCGTGAACGAGGTGAAGGGTGGTAACATCCCCAAGGAGTTCATTCCTTCTATCCAGAAGGGCTTCGAGGCTGCTATGAAGAATGGTATCCTCGGTGGTTATCCCGTTGACTCGCTGAAGGTTGTCGTTGTGGATGGTTCGTTCCACCCCGTTGACTCTGACCAGCTGTCATTCGAAATCGCTGCCCAGATGGCTTATAAGGCAGTCTGCGCTCAGGCTAAGCCCGTACTGATGGAGCCCATCATGAAGCTCGAGGTGGTAACACCTGAGGAGAACATGGGTGACGTCATCGGTGACCTGAACAAGCGTCGTGGTCAGGTAGAGGGTATGGAAGAGGCTCGCAGTGGTGCCCGTGTCGTTAAGGCTAAGGTGCCCCTGTCGGAGATGTTCGGTTATGTAACCGCTCTGCGTACCATTACTTCTGGTCGTGCTACCAGCTCTATGGAGTACAGCCACCACGCTCCTCTGTCGTCAGCTCTGGCTAAGGCAGTGCTCGAGGAGGTTAAGGGCCGTGCAGACCTCGTATAAATTAAGAATTAAGAGTTAATAATTAAGAATTGTCGCCTTCGGCGATTATGAATTAAGAATTAACAAAAACGGAGAGCCGCTGAGCAAATGACTCTTTAGCGGCCTCCATATTTAAATAACAAATTAAACAATAAAAAGACAATGAGTCAGAAAATTCGTATCAAGCTGAAGAGCTACGACCACAAACTCGTAGACAAGTCAGCAGAGAAGATTGTGAAGGCCGTCAAGGCTACTGGTGCCATCATCAGCGGTCCTATCCCCCTTCCCACCCACAAGCGTATTTACACCGTGAACCGTTCGACCTTCGTTAACAAGAAGGCTCGCGAGCAGTTCCAGCTGTCAGACTACAAGCGTCTGATTGACATCTATAGCTCAACAGCTAAGACCGTTGACGCTCTGATGAAGCTCGAACTCCCCAGCGGTGTTGAGGTTGAGATCAAGGTCTAATACCCCTTGTATTCCACTTCATACAAGATTGCGGCGCATCCGATGATTCGGGTGCGCTGTTCTTTTTGTCTCAAGACGTTGTTTTTTTTACATAGTTTATGACGAAATATTTGTTTAGAAGCAAAAAACTTCGTATCTTTGCAACCTATTTGAGAAAATATAGCTATATTTAGAAAGCAAAGAACATTTTTAAGGTAACAAGAGAAAGTCATGGAATTAGATGTGTTGACAGCCATCTCGCCTATTGATGGCCGTTACAGGAACAAGACTCAGGAACTGGCAGGGTATTTTTCGGAATATGCGCTGATTCGCTATCGCGTCAGGGTGGAAATCGAGTATTTCATCGCGCTGTGCGAATTGCCATTACCCCAACTGGAGAACTTTGACCATCAATTATTTGAGCCTTTACGCGACATCTATCGCCACTTTACCGAGCAGGATGCTGCCCGTGTGAAGGAGATAGAGCAGACCACCAACCACGATGTGAAGGCTGTGGAGTATTTCATCAAGGAAAAGATTGATGCGCTCAATGGTTTCCCCGTTGAGGCCAAGGAGTTCATCCATTTCGGTCTTACTTCGCAGGATATCAACAATACCAGTGTCCCCTTGTCAGTCAAGGAGGCTCTGGAGCAGGTGTATTACCCCATGGTGGAAGAGCTGATCGAGCAGTTGAACGACTATGCTGAGCAGTGGAAGAACGTTCCTATGCTGGCCAAGACCCACGGACAGCCTGCTTCTCCCACCCGTCTGGGCAAGGAGATCATGGTTTTCGTCTATCGTCTGGAAGAGCAGTTGCGTGGACTGAAGGAAATCCCCATTACCGCCAAGTTTGGTGGTGCTACGGGTAATTATAATGCCCACCACGTGGCCTATCCCCAGTACGACTGGCGTGAGTTTGGCAACAGTTTTGTCAGCGAAAAACTGGGACTGGAGCGCGAGCAGTGGACCACCCAGATTTCAAACTACGACTGGCTGGGCGCCATCTTTGACGGTATGCGCCGCATCAACACCATCATCATCGACTTGGACCGTGACTTCTGGATGTATATCTCGATGGAGTATTTCAAACAGAAGATTAAGGCTGGCGAGGTTGGCTCGAGTGCTATGCCCCACAAGGTGAACCCCATCGACTTCGAGAATTCAGAAGGCAATATGGGTATGGCGAATGCCGTGCTGGGCTTCCTGGCACAGAAATTGCCTGTCAGCCGCCTGCAGCGCGACCTGACCGACTCGACGGTATTGCGTAACGTAGGTGTTCCCATGGGACATGCCGTCATTGCCATCCAGAGCACGCTGAAGGGACTGCGCAAGCTGATTCTTAACGAGGATAAGCTGCAGGAAGACCTTGACAATACGTGGGCTGTGGTGGCTGAGGCTATTCAGACCATTCTGCGTCGTGAGGCCTATCCGCATCCCTACGAGGCGCTGAAGGCACTGACGCGTACCAACCAGAAGATGACCGAGCAGACCATCCATGAATTCATTCAGCAGCTGGAGGTCAGTGCAGAGGTGAAGGAAGAACTGATGGCTATTACGCCCATGAATTATACAGGAATTTAATTGCGGGCTAAAGCCCTGAATAACTAAATAAAAAAATATAATCAACAACACAAATGGGAACCGTGAGGCTCCCGACTAAAAACAAAAAAAAGAAAAGCATTATGGAATTCGAAAACGAAAAGAAAAACGAAGAACAGACTGCCCAGGAGCAGCAGAACACAACAAATCACGAAGGCGGACAGCCCGCTAGTGGCTATCAAGGTTATCGTCCTGGACGTTCACCGCGTCCGCGTATTCACCAACAGACACGCCCCTACAACCAGGGCAGTTTCAATCGCAGAGAAAGTCAAGACGAGGGTGGTTTCCGTCCCGAGGGTTTTGGTGCAGGCCTGCAGAGCGGCACGTCACAGCCCAGAGAGTATGGTCAGCCACGCAGTGGCGGCTATCGTCCTCGTACCAGTTATAATCAGGGAGGAGAAGAAGGCGGCTATCAGCCCCGTCAGCAGGGCGGCTATCGTCCTCGTCCTCAGTATGGTCAGCAAGGCGGCTATCGTCCTCGTCCTCAGTATGGTCAGCAGGGTGAGGGAGAGCAAGGCGAATATGGCCAGCAGCGTGGTGGCTATCAGTCTCGCGGCGGCTATCAGCCCCGTCAGCAGGGTGGCTATCAGTCTCGCGGAGGCTACCAGCCCCGTCAGCAGGGTGGTTATGGCCAGCAGCGTGGTGGCTACCAGCAGCGTGGCGGTTACCAGCAAGGTGGCTACCAGTCTCAGGGCGAATATGGTCAGCCTCGTGGCGGCTATCAGCCCCGTCAGCAGGGTGGTTTTGGTCCCCAGCGTGGTGGCTTCAAGAAGCAGCGTGGCGGCTATGATCCCAATGCCAAGTATTCGATGAAGAAACGCATTGAGTACAAGGAGGAGAACTACGATCCCAACGAGCCCATCCGTCTGAACAAATATCTGGCCAATGCCGGTGTGTGCAGTCGTCGCGAGGCCGATGAGTTTATCCAGGCTGGTGTAGTGACCGTCAATGGTGAGGTTGTTACCGAGCTGGGTACCAAGGTGCTGCGCACGGATGAGGTGATGTTCCACGATCAGCCTGTAACCCTCGAGAAGAAGGTTTACGTGCTGTTGAACAAGCCCAAGGACTATGTGACCACCAGTGACGATCCCCAGCAGCGCAAGACGGTGATGGACCTCGTCAAGGGTGCCTGCCCTGAGCGCATCTATCCTGTAGGTCGTCTGGACCGCAACACCACGGGTGTGCTGTTGCTGACGAACGATGGTGACTTGGCTTCGAAGCTGACTCATCCGAAGTTCCTGAAGAAGAAGATCTACCATGTACATCTCGATCATAACGTCACTGCTCACGATATGCAGCAGATTGCCGAGGGTATTCAGTTGGAGGATGGCGAAATCAAGGCCGATGCTATCGAGTATGCTGACGAGAAGGACAAGAAGCAGGTAGGCATTGAGATCCACTCTGGTAAGAACCGCATCGTGCGTCGTATCTTCGAGAGTCTGGGTTATAAGGTCACCAAGTTGGACCGTGTTCAGTTTGCCGGACTGACCAAGAAGAATGTTCGTCGTGGTGACTGGCGCTACCTCACTGAGGAAGAGGTTGACCGCCTGCGCATGGGAGCATATGAATAATGTTTAATTAGTAATTAGTAATTAGTAATTATGATTAGTCTTGTTGCTTGACATGTCAGTAAAAAAGGCATATTTCGGAGTTGCAGTAATCATAATTACTCATTACTCATTACTCGTTACTAATTGAAAAATGAAAAGAACAAAGATAGTTGACGTACTGAAGAGTACGGATTTTGGAAAAGAAGTATGTGTGAAGGGTTGGGTTCGTACCCACCGTTCGAGTAAGGCTGTCGACTTCATTGCCCTGAACGATGGTTCTACCATCAAGAATGTGCAGGTGGTGGTCGACCCCACGAAGTTTGACGAGCAGCTGCTGAAGGACATCACCACAGGTGCCTGTATCTGTGCTGAGGGCGTGCTGGTAGAGAGCCAGGGTGCTGGTCAGACCAGCGAAATCCAGGCTACCAAGCTCGAGGTCTATGGTCTTTGTGGCAACGACTATCCCATGCAGAAGAAGGGCCAGTCGTTCGAGGCTATGCGTAAGAACGCCCACATGCGTCTGCGTACCAATACTTTTGGTGCTGTGATGCGCATCCGCCACAACATGGCGATGGCTATCCACACCTATTTCCACGAGCATGGCTTCTTCTATTTCCACACACCGCTGATTACTGCCAGCGACTGCGAGGGTGCAGGCAACATGTTCCAGGTGACCACCAAGAACCTGTACGACCTGAAGAAGGACGAGCAGGGCAAGATCATCTACGACGACGATTTCTTTGGCGAGCAGACCTCGCTGACCGTTTCCGGACAGCTTGAGGGTGAGCTCGGTGCTACGGCCCTGGGTGCCATCTACACCTTCGGACCTACGTTCCGTGCCGAGAATTCAAACACCCCTCGCCACTTGGCCGAGTTCTGGATGGTAGAGCCTGAGGTGGCCTTCCTCGATCAGGAAGAGCTGATGGACCTCGAGGAGGACTTCATCAAGTACTGCGTGCGCTGGGCACTCGACAACTGTAAGGACGACCTTGCCTTCCTGAATCAGATGATCGACAAGACACTGATTGCCCGCCTGGAAGGTGTGCTGAAGGAGACCTTCGTGCGCCTGCCTTACACCGAGGGTATCAATATCCTGCAGGAAGCTATCAAGAACGGTAAGAAGTTCGAGTTCCCCTGCAATTGGGGCGATGACCTGGCCAGCGAGCACGAGCGCTACCTCGTCGAGGAGCACTTCAAGAAGCCCGTCATCATGACCGACTATCCGCGTGCCTTCAAGTCGTTCTATATGAAGCAGAATGAAGAGCAGGGCGAGGGTAGTGTAGGTTACAAGGGTGCTGTGGCTCCCGGTCCTACGATGCAGGGTACCGACGTGCTGTTCCCGCAGATTGGTGAGATCATCGGTGGTTCTGTCCGTGAGGAGAGCTACGACAAGCTGATGGGCGAAATCAAGCGCCGCGACATGGATATGACTCACCTGTGGTGGTACATCGACACCCGCCGCTGGGGATCATGCCCTCACGCTGGTTTCGGACTCGGTTTCGAGCGTCTCATCCTGTTCGTTACCGGCATGCAGAACATCCGTGACGTCATTCCGTTCCCAAGAACGCCGAAATCAGCGGAATTCTAATCGCATTTTGACATTTTCATCTGTATGTCCCGACTTTTTCGATGAAAAGTTTGGGACATATATTTTTTTTACCTATCTTTGCATCATCATATTAACTTAAAACAATTACTCTATGAGGAAATTATTCTTAGTATGTGCAATCGCCATCATGGGCGTTGGCCAAGTTTCGGCTCAGGATTTTGAGCGTGGCATCTTTAATCATCTGGGTGCCAATGTCAGTGCAGGAACCGAAGGTATTGGTGTGGGTATTGCCGCTCCTTGCACCGATTATCTGGAGTTTGGCTTGGGAATCAATTTCTTTCCCAATGTCAAAGTAAAAGGTGATGTCAGCATTGGCGCCATCGTTACGGGTGTCGGTTATACCATTCCATCCAGCAAGGTGAAAATCGAAGGTGCTATGGCTCGTACCATGATGGATTTCAAGGTGAATGCCTATCCTTTTGGCAGCAAAAATGCCTTCTTCGTGGCAGCTGGCTTCTCGTTTGGTGGCAAGAAGATGTTTGATCTTTCCGGTCATAGCGATGCCATCGCTGAAGCCATCAGAATGTATCCTGAGTTGGAGAACCAGATTTATGCAGAGATTGACAAATACAACGTCCATTTCGACAAGAACGGTGATGTGGCAGGCGATGTACGTGTAAAAAACTTCCGTCCTTACGTGGGTTTGGGCTTTGGCCGTTTGGTTCCGAAGAATCGTGTAGGCTTCCGCTTTGAGCTGGGTTGCCAGTTCATGGGCAAGATGAAGGTCTACCAGAACGATTCAGAGGTCGATACCAGCGAGCTGAACAAAGCCGATGACGACCTGTCGAAGTGGGTTGACAGGCTAAAGGTCTATCCCGTTCTCAAGTTCACGCTGACTGGACGACTCTTCTAATTGGACTTCCGGAACTTCTAATTGGGCTTCCGGTATTTCTAATGAAGGCTCCGGAACTTCCAGCAATCCGTCGCGCATCTTGATGGTGCGGTCGGTGATACTTGCCAGGCCTTCGTCGTGGGTAACTATGACGAAGGTCTGTCCGTATTGCTCGCGCAGGTCGAAGAACAGCTGGTGCAGTTCTTCCTTGTTCTTCGAGTCCAGCGAACCACTAGGTTCGTCAGCCAGAATGACTGCCGGATTGTTCACCAGTGCACGGGCTACGGCGACGCGCTGCTTCTCACCACCGCTAAGCTCGTTGGGCTTATGCTGGGCACGGTCTGCCAGCCCCATAAACTGCAACAGCTCCTCGGCCCGTTTGCGGGCAGCCTTCTGCGACGTGCCTGCTATGTAGGCAGGAATCATGATGTTCTCCAGTGCCGTGAATTCAGGCAGCAGCTGGTGGAACTGAAACACAAAGCCAATATGCTGGTTGCGGAAGTCGCTCAGCTTTTTTTGTGAGAGCTGGGTCACGTCGATACCATCGACGTGCACAGTACCGCTGTCCGGGCGGTCCAGCGTGCCAATAATCTGCAGCAGCGTTGTCTTACCGGCTCCGCTGGGGCCTACAATGCTCACGATTTCGCCTTTATCGATGGTCAGGTCGATTCCTTTCAGTACTTCCAGTGAGCCGAAGCTCTTTTTGATGCCTTTGATTTCTATCATGATGTTGATGGGTTTTAATACGGTTGGTTGGAACGGTGGAACACGTGGCGGTTCAACCAGCGTGCAATGGTGTCGTAGATGCTGCTCTCCTCCTGATGCTGGGCAGCGGTGAAGGTCATGCTCTCCTCCTTGGCATTACCATACTGGTCAGGGAAGAGTATCATCAGGTTTTTGCCGCTGAAGTGCTGCATCAGCTCGTTGGGCAGACGCTCCAAAGCGTTCTTATACGATATGGTACCTTTACGGGCAGTGATGACCACAAACATATGGTCGTCGTTGATGTTTGCCGCCAGCTTAGGCAACTCGTTCCAGTGTGCCATAAAGGTATATTCCGCCCTCACATGTGGGTGGCGGTTGTTGATGTATTCACGAATCAGTTCCAGCGACTCCTCGCGTCCATGGAACTGGATGCGGCAGTCCAAATTGCCTGCCATGCGTGCCAGTCGCTCCAGCCAGCGGTGGAATCCAGGCTCGAATTCTGCCCTCGAAGGTACGGCCACCTGTATGCGTCGCAGCGTGTTCAGGGGCTGTACGAAGCGTGTCAGCACAATCTGGCGGTTCAGTCCGTTATACAGGCTCTGAATGAATTCACCCCAAAACTTGGGGTTGACATCCGTGTGTACGTGCATACCCATGATAATCTCCGATGCACCGAACTCGCGGAAGGCATGCTTGATGCCGTTGGCGATGTTGGTGGCCAGTCGCACCTGCGTCTGCATCTGTATGTCGCTGGCCGAGGCGCGCTGTTCCAACTGTTCCAGCAGTCGCAGGCCCTGTTCGCGGTGATTGCCCGATTTGGCGTCGTCGTACACCACGTTCAGCGCCACCAGTCCGCGTTTCTGCTTCTGGTTGCTCATCATGATGGCCAGTTCCAGCAGTTGGGGGGCAATCTCCTGATACTTTACGCAGAGCATGATTTTCTCGTCGTCTTTCGACCGCTGGCTGTGCTCCGTGGGCTGTAGCCTGTTGGCCAGCGTAATCTGCTGGGCAGCATGTTCCGTCATCATCGTCGATATGATGCAGGTGATGAGTATCATGATCACCACACCATTCAGCATCTCGTCGTTCACCAGATAGTGCCCTGGGCTTACCTCCAGCCGCATACCCACCATCACCATGGCGATGGCTCCTGCAGCGTGCGCACAGGTCAGTCCGAACATCATGTTTCCTGCTGATTTCGGCAGTCTGAAGAGGATGCTCGACAGGTAGGCTGCCAGAGCCTTGCCAAAGGTGCCGAAGAATACAATCAGCGCTACGATGAACAACATGTGTACCCCCTCGAAGAGTGTGCCGACATTGATGAGCATGCCCACACCAATCAGGAAATAGGGAATGAAGATGGCATTGCCGATGAACTCAATGCGGTTCATCAGGGGCGACACATGGGGAATATATCGGTTCAGAATCAGTCCTGCCAGAAAGGCGCCCACGATACCCTCCACACCGATGAATTCCGAGAGTGCTGCCGAGAGGAACATCACGCTGAGCACGAAGATGAACTGCATGACAGCATCGGAGTAGCGACGCAGGAAATAGCGCGACAGCTTGGGAATGGCCCATGCCAGCAATACGCAGAATGCTGCAAACTTTACCAGGAATCCTATCCAGAACATGAATCCGACGTCCTCGCCATACGATGCTGCCAAGGCTGCCAGCATCAGCAGTGCCAGGAACAGCGATATCATCGACGACCCCACACTCAACATCACACTCGAGTCGCGCCCCAAGCCGTAGCGCGAGATGATGGGGTAGGCTATCAGCGTGTTCGATGCCATGATACACCCCAGCAGGAACGACGCCTGCGACGAGTAGTCCAGCAGCCAGATGGCCATGAAATAGGTGATGGTCAGCGGTATCAGACAGGTCAGCAGTCCAAAAAGCAGGAACCGCCGTGAGTTTTTCTTCACACTCTCCAGGTCCATCTCCAGTCCTGCCAGGAACATGATATATAGCAGACCCACCTTTCCGAACAGTTCGAACGACGAGTCGCGCTCCAGGATATTCAGGCCGTACTTACCCACCAGCACACCCGCCAGCACCATGCCGATGATGTGGGGAATGCGCAGCTTACCCATGATGATAGGCGCCAGCAGAATGATGAGCAGCACGACAAAGAAAATCAGCGTCGGGCTCGTAATGGGGAAATATGATGTCAAATACAGCATTTCGTCTGCAAAGGTAGTGCAAATCAAGTGAAAAACAAAGAATTTTTCTGATTTCTTGATACAAATACCAAAAACTATGCTACAAATGCCCATTGGTGTATGCTTTTTTTTTCGTACCTTTGCACACAGAAAATTGTAAACCATAAAATTAAGGAAAAAAATGAAGAAAATACTGACGACGGTTTTTGTGAGTCTGATGGTCTTGTCTGCAACGGCACAACGCCACAAGCTCTGGTACGATCAGCCTGCCGGCACGTGGCTGCGAGCCCTGCCCGTTGGTAATTCCCAGTTGGGTGCCATGGTGTATGGCGGCACCGATGTCGAGGAACTATGGCTGAACGAGGAAACATTCTGGAGTGGTTCGCCCCACGACAACAACAGCCCTGAGGCCCGCCAGCACTTGCAGGAGGTGCGCGACCTGACGCTGATGGGCCGCGAGGAAGAGGCTCACCAGCTGCTGGACAAGTATTTCTTCCATGGTCCTCACGGCATGCGTTTCCTGCCGCTGGGCACCGTCAAGCTGTCGCTGGGCCATAAGGATGTCACCGACTATCGTCGCGAGCTGGACTTGGGTGATGCGTTGGCCACCACCACCTATACCCACGATGGTGTCCGTTACGAACGTACCGTCTTTGCCTCGCAGGCCGACCATGCCATCATCGTACGGCTGACGGCCTCGAAAAAGGGTGAGTTGGAGTTCGGCATCAACTTTGACAGCCAGTTACCTAATAAGGTGATTCCTGTGGTTGCGAAAGGTGGCAACGGACAGGTGAATGTGCTTTCCGCCACTGTTGAAGGTGTCGAGCAGGAGGGCATCAAGGCTGGTCTGAAGGCTGAGTGCCGCATCTGGATTGAAACCGATGGCGAAATAGATCGCAAGGTCAACTCTCTTGAGGTCGACGATGCCACCACCGCCACGCTCTATATCGTTGCCGCCACCAACTACGTCAACTACCACGACATCAGCGGCAACCCCGTTCAGAAGAACAACCAGACACTCGACGCCCTGAAGCGCTATTCCTATAAGCAGCTCCTGAAGCGCCACCTCGCGAAGTATCACGAGCAATACGACCGCGTGTCGCTCGTGCTGACTGGTTCCCCCAGTCAGACTAGTGCTACTAGTTCTACTAGTCAGACTAGCCCCACTAGTCTCCCCACCGACAAGCGCCTGTCCACCTTCGATGGCACCGACCTCGACATGGTGTCGCTCATGATGCAGTACGGCCGCTACCTGCTCATCAGCAGTTCACAGCCGGGTGGTCAGCCTGCCAACCTGCAGGGTGTGTGGAATGGTAAGCGAGAAGCCGCATGGGATTCTAAGTACACCATCAATATCAATGCCGAGATGAACTATTGGCCCTCCACGGTGGCCAACCTCATCGAGACCCAGCAGCCGCTGCTCTCCATGATTCGCGACCTCAGCGTGACGGGTACCAAGACCGCCCAGCAGATGTATGGATGCCAGGGTTGGGTGGCTCACCACAATACCGACCTCTGGCGCATTGCCGGACCCGTCGACGGCACCACATGGGGCATGTTCCCCACGGGTGGCGCCTGGCTCACGACGCACATCTGGCAGCAGTATCTCTTTACGGGCGACCGACAACTGTTGGCCGACTATTACCCTGTCATGAAGGGCGCTGCCGACTTCCTCGTCGACTATCTGCGTCCGCATCCCCAGTACGGCTGGCTCGTCACGTCACCCACCGTGTCGCCCGAGCATGGTCCCACGGGTAAGAAGACCACCGTCACGGCAGGTTCTACGATGGACAACCAGATTGTCTTCGATGTGCTCAGCCAGACCATTTCCGCTGCCCGCATTCTTGGCGAAGACTCTTCTTACATCTCACGTCTTACATCAGCCATCGCCCAGCTGCCGCCCATGCAGATTGGCCGCTATGGCCAGTTGCAGGAGTGGCTGTGGGACGGCGACGACCCCAAGGACGAGCATCGCCACATCTCCCACCTCTATGGCCTCTATCCCTCCAACCAGATATCGCCCTACACCCATCCCGACCTCTTTACCGCTGCTGCCAACACGTTGAAGCAGCGTGGCGACATGGCCACGGGTTGGAGCCTGGGTTGGAAAATCAATTTCTGGGCGCGCATGCTCGACGGCAACCATGCCTTCCGCATTATCCGCAACATGCTCACCATGATTCCCGACAACGTAGAGTGGGGTGGTCATGGCGGCACCTATCCCAACCTCTTCGATGCCCATCCGCCCTTCCAGATCGATGGCAACTTCGGTTGTGCCGCTGGTGTCTGCGAGATGCTCGTCCAGAGTCACGACGGTGCCGTCCACCTGTTGCCCGCCCTGCCCGATGCATGGAGCGAAGGTCAGGTGAAAGGTCTGCGGGCCCGTGGCGGCTTCGTCGTCGACGAGCAATGGAGCGAAGGGAAACTTCGCTCAGCGAGCGTCCGTTCCACCATTGGTGGCACGCTGCGCCTGCGTTCCTATGTACCGCTGAAGGGTAAGGGTATGACTCCCGCTGTCGGAGACTGTCCCAATGCCCTGTTGCAGCGTGCCGGCGTCAAGCAGCCCCTGCGCTCGTCCGAGCTGACGTCGTTCTCCCAGCTTCCCCTGCGCCCTGTCTACGAGTACGACCTCGACACCAAGGCAGGAAAGAGTTATGAGATAAAAGTTAATAGATAATAGATAACAATTTATGAAGAAACCGTTCATTACTGCTGCGGCACTGGCCTTCGCCGTGCTGACAGCCTTTGCTACCGAGAAAACTTTCCAGAGTCCCGACGGCCACATGTCCGTCACCGTCAGCGACGAGGGTGGATGCCCCGCCTATCAGGTCGCTCTCGACGGCACCACCTTCATCGAGCGCTCGCCCTTAGGTGTCAAGATGAATTTCGGCGACCTCTCGAAGGACCTTACCCTGAAGGACTGCCAAGTGACCACCGTGAAGGATGAGTATTCTTTGAAGACCATCAAACGCAGTCATGTCGTCTACGAGGCTACCGAGGCCGTCTGCCAGTTCCAGCAGCAGGGCCGTCCTGCCCTCGATGTCATCTTCCGTGTGACAGGTCGCGACGTGGCCTACCGCTATAAGATCTATGGCCAGAAGAAGGACCATTTCAGTGCTGTCGTCGAGAGCGAGGTCAGCAGCTTCGTCCTGCCGCAGGGCACCACCACCTTCCTCTGCCCGCAGGTGAAACCCATGGGTGGCTTCGCACGCACCTATCCCAGCTACGAGACCGCTTACACCTGGGACGACCAGCCCGGCAAGAACGGCTGGGGCCAGGGCTACACCTTCCCCTGCCTCTTCAAAGCCCCTGCTGGTTGGGTGATTATCTCCGAGACGGGCACCGATGGCAACTACGTCGGCTGTGCGCTGAAGAACGATGGTGACACCCGCTATAGCATCGACTTCCCCCAGCAGTCCGAGATGGACGGCTGGTGCACGTCTACTGCCAGCGTCTCGCTGCCTGCCCTCACCCCTTGGCGCACCATGACCATCGGCACCACGCTGGCTCCCATCGTCGAGACCACCGTGGCCAACGACCTCGTCGAGCCCAAATACAAGGCCTCGCGCGACTACACCTACGGCAAGGGCACCTGGTCGTGGATTATCCGCATGGACGGCAGCTGCAACTATGACGAGCAGAAGGAGTACATTGATTTCGCTGCCGCCCTAGGCTATCGCTCCGTACTCGTCGATGCCCATTGGGACTCAACGATTGGTCACGACCGCATTGCCGAACTCTCGCGCTATGCCCAGTCCAAGGGCGTAGGTCTGTTCCTTTGGTACAACAGCAACGGATCGTGGAACGACGCTCCTCAGGGTCCGCGCCATCGCATGGACCGCTCCTCCGTCCGTCGCAAGGAGATGCAGTGGATGCAGCAGAACGGCATCCTTGGCATCAAGGTCGACTTCTTCGGTGGCGACAAGCAGGCCATGATGCAGCTCTACGAGGACATCCTCACCGATGCCAACGAGTTCGGTCTGCAGTGCATCTTCCATGGCTGTACCCTGCCACGCGGCTGGGAGCGCATGTATCCTAACTATGTCGCCTCCGAGGCTGTGCTGGCTTCCGAGAACCTCAGCTTCGGACAGAACAACTGCGATGCTGAGGCCAAGAACGGCTGCACCCACACCTTCATCCGCAACACCGTCGCCTCCATGGACTTCGGTGGTTCTGCTCTTAACAAGCGCTACAGCACCGGCAACGACCGCGGCACCTACCGTCGCACCAGCGATGTCTACGCCCTGGCCACTGCCGTGCTCTTCCAGAGCAGCGTCCAGCACTTCGCCCTGGCTCCCAACAACCTCACCGATGCTCCCGCCTGGGCCATCGACTTCATGAAGCAGGTACCCACCACGTGGGACGACGTCCTCTTCATCGACGGCTATCCTGGTAAGTTTGCTATTATTGCCCGCCGTGCTGGCGACAAGTGGTACGTGGCAGGCATCAACGCCGAGCAGCAGCCGCTGAAGCGCACCATCACCCTGCCCATGTTCCCCAAGGACACCCAGCTCACTGTCTATGCCGACGATCCTAAGTATACCAACGATCCCACGCTGGCTGGTTCCGTCCGTCAGGTCAAGCAGAACAAAAAGCAACAAATCACCGTCACCATCCCCCAAAACGGCGGACTGGTCATCGTCAACCAGTAACCACTGGTTTACTTCCCATAAACAACGAATCCGAGCAACTCACCTTGAAGTGCACCCCAAAAGTTAGACAAAAAACTTTTGGGGTGCACTTCACTCACTTTTCTTCATTTATTGGGCATTTTATTTCGTCTAAAAAGAAGAAATGAATATAATTCTAGAAATAATGAACATTGGAAATTGGAAGAAAATGTTTAATTTTGCAGTCAAAATAGCGAGATGGGCCCAGTCTTGTCTCTCAATGGGTTTGTAATATTGGTGAAATGGAATCATTGAAAATCATCTTGGAACCACTGCAGGTGATTGGCGAAGACGTGTTGTTTATCAGCAATCTGCGCCAGGTTCAGAATCTGCCTTCGCTCAGGATTGACTATAATTCTATTGTTGTGTGCCGCACCGGCCGCATCATGTTGGAGTTGGGTGGCAATAGCCAGATCAATGTACAGCCAGGACAGATGCTGCTGATTCCGGCGGGGAAACTCGTCCAGCCCATGATGATTAGTACCGATATTGAGGCCAATGCCCTGCTGATTAGCAACAGGATGTTGAAATTGTTGTTAGGCAGTCAGATTAACATCTGGAACAAGGCATTGTACATGAAGGAAATTTACGTCATCGGAGATACCGACTGGTTGCGCGACATTCAGAACCTGTCAATGCCTATTCTGCATCGCTATGGAGAGATGAACCTGTCGAAAGACATCCTGGAGTCGTATCTACGAATGATGCTTCTGCTGATTTGCGAGGATTTGCTTCACCATGAGAACATGACAGTCATGGATGATGACACATCGACAGGACACGATAAGGAATTGTTTAACCGCTTCCTTACGCTTCTGGGCAGGCAGCAGCAAAAAAGACAGCAAGTGGCTTACTATGCAGACCTTCTGAATATCACGCCAAAATACCTTTCCACCGTGTGCAAACGCGTGAGCGACAAGTCGCCGTCGCGTTGGATTACGGAGAGCGTGATGCAAGACTGCTACATGCTTTTGAAGGAAAGCGACCTGACGGTGAAGGAAATATCGAACCGTTTGGGATTTCCCAACTCTTCCTTTTTCGGACAGTATTTCCGCAAAGAGGCTGGGATGACACCATTAGCGTATAGAAACAAAAACAAGTCAGGCCTATGAAAGTGGAAGTTCGCAAGGTGACATGCCGACGGGATATGAACGTTTTTGTGCGTCTGCCACGCACGATGTATCGTGGTGTGACGCAGTATGTGCCAGACCTTGAGCGAGATATTGCCAGTATATTATGTCGGAAGGACAACCCGGGACTGGAATTTTCCAACGTTCAGTATTTCGTTGCTTATCGCGACGGAATTCCCGTCGGACGCATTGCAGGCATCGTGAACCGTAAGGCCAATGAACGCTGGCAACAGCGTGTGGTGCGCTTCGGACTGATTGAGTTTATCGACGACCAGAACGTCAGCCGTGCGTTGCTCGAAGCCGTCGGACAATGGGGCCAGGAACAGGGCATGGACACTCTGCAAGGCCCGATGGGCATTACCGATTTCGACAAGGAGGGTATGCTCATAGAGGACTTCCACCTGACGGGTACCATGAATACCATTTGGAACCCCGACTATTATCCGCGCCACTTGGAGGCACTGGGCTTTCAGAAAGCTGTCGACTGGGTGCAGATACGCATTCAGATTCCCCAGGAAACGCCCCTTCGCTACAGTCGTACTGCGCAGTATGTCCGCGAGCAGGTGGGACTGCGCGTGGTAAAGATGGGCGATGCGGGCATAGACCCGCGACGCTATGCAGGGCAGGCTCTCCAACTGTTTAACGAGGCTTATGCCCCCATCTTCGGTTTCTCGGCCCTGTCGCAGACTCAGATTGCATCGTTTCTCGACCATTACCTGCCGCTTCTTGACAGGCAGATGTCACCCATCGTGCTCAACGAGCAGAATGAAGTGGTAGGTGCTGCCGTCACGATTGGCAGCCTGTCGAAGGCCTTGCAGAAGGCCAATGGCCGACTATGGCCTACAGGTTGGTACCATTTGTTGAAGGCACTGAAGTGGAAGCATGAGGACACAGTGGAGATGCTGCTCATCGGTGTGCGTCCCGACTATCAGGGAATGGGCGTGAATGCCCTGTTCTTCGACGACCTGATACCTATTTACAACCGGTATGGTTTCAAGTGGGCCGAGACAGGACCGCAGTTGGAAGACAATGTTCGCGAGCTGTCGCAGTGGAAGCCGTTGAAGCCGGAATATGTCAAGCGTCGTCGATGCTATATTAAGGAGTTAAGGAGTTAAAGAAGTTAAGAAATAAAAAATGGAAAGAAGAGTAGTTATTACAGGTATGGGCATTTGGTCGTGCATCGGTACGACGCTCGACGAAGTGCGCCAGTCCTTGTTCGAAGGACGCAGCGGCATTGTGTTCAGTCAGGAACGCAAGGATGCAGGTTTCCGCTCGCCCATCTGTGCCAATGTGCCACGTCCTGATTTGAAGAAAGTGTTAAGCCGCAACGTGCGCCAGATGATGCCTGAAGAGGCACAATATGCCTATATGGCTACGGTGCAGGCCTTGGATCAGGCTCGCCTGACGCAAGACTATATCGACAGCCACGAGGTAGGTGTCATTTATGGCAACGACTCCGTAGCTGAATCGACGATGGTGGCTATGGACAAGTTCCGTCAGGTCGGTTCTACGGCAGCCTGCGGCTCAGGCGCTATTTTCCAGTCGATGAACTCGACGGTGACGATGAACCTGGCCACGCTGTTCCACCTGAAAGGTATCAACCTGACGGCATCGGCAGCCTGCGCCAGCGGTTCACAGTCGTTGGGACTGGGTTTCCTGCTCATCAAGAACGGTTTGCAGGACTGCATCGTCTGTGGCGGTGCGGAAGAGAACAACATGTACGGCATTGCTTCGTTCGATGCCCTGCAGACGTTCTCCACCCGTATCGACGAACCCACCAAAGCCAGCCGCCCCTTCGACCGCGACCGCGACGGATTGGTGCCCAGCGGTGGTGCCGCCACACTCATCATCGAGAGCTACGAGCATGCCGTGAAGCGTGGTGCTCCCATCCTGGCCGAGATTCTCGGCTGGGGATTCTCAGGCAATGGCGACCACATCTCTACACCTAACGTAGAAGGTCCCTCACGTTCGCTGCTGCGCTGTCTGGAGAGTGCTGGCGTCAAACCCACTGACATTGGCTACGTCAATGCCCACGCCACCTCTACGCCCATCGGTGACAGCCGTGAGGCCGAGGCCATTGCCCAGGTGTTTGGCGACTACAAGGTACCTGTCACTTCGACGAAGAGCCAGACGGGCCACGAGATGTGGATGGCCGGTGCTTCAGAGATTGTCTATTCGATGCTGATGATGAAGAACGACTTCATTGGCGGTTCTTTGAATTTCGAGAATCCTGACGAGGTTACCCAGTGCATCAACGTCATCCCCGAGACCCGCCAGCAGCATTTCGACATGTTCCTGAGCAACTCGTTCGGCTTCGGCGGAACGAATTCAACGCTCATCGTCAAAGACCTGAAGGGTTGAAGAATCGAAAAATGGAAGTATTCATTATAATCGTAAAATTTTAAATCAAAATGACAAGAGAAGAAATCATTGCGCAGGTCAACAACCTGCTGGAAGAAGAGTTTGAAGTAGAACAGAGTGAGTTTGCCCCTGATGCAAACCTGAAAGAGACGCTTTCGCTGGACAGTATCAATTTGGTTGACCTCATCGCCCTGGTGCAGATGACCTACAAGATTACCATCCCCGTTGAAGACCTGAAGCAGATCCAGACCTTCAACAACCTGTACGACTACATCGAGCAGCACCTTTAAAAGGGAAAAGGGAATAGTGAAAAGTGAATAATTTGCTGCCGCCACGGAATGAAATACAAAGGTATTGAGATTGAGCAGCTCATTCCCCAGCGCAAACCTTTTGTGATGGTGGATGAATTCGAGGCAGGAGAGGCCCCCACAACGGCTGACAGCCTGACGGGATCATCCTGTACTACATTGTTGTCTGTGCGCAAGGACAACTATTTCATGTTACCCGGTGACGAAATGTCAGCGTCGGGACTGATTGAGCATATTGCTCAGTCAGCCTCGGCACTTGCCGGACATGTGGCCACGCAGCAAGGAGCCGTCAATCCCCCTGTGGGTATGATTGCCGAAGTGAAACATTTCCAGTGTCAGCGTCGTCCACGACTCCATGAGCTCATCACGACCACTGTGACGATGGGCTTCTCGTTTGGCTCCATGACACTGTGTCACGGGAAATCCTGCATCGACGATGACACCATTTGCGAAGTGGACCTGAAAATATTTATTCAATGACAGAACTGTTTGTCCGAATCTATCAGTATTTCCATAGCCACCGGCTGGTCTGCTGGCTCTCTATGGTGTGTCTCTTTGTGCTGTTTGGCTATTGCTCCTCGCAGATTCATCTCGAGGAAGACATCAACCAGTTGATGCCATCGTCGAAAAATGAGGACGGCACCACCAAGCTGGCCTTTGCCGACCTGAAGATCAAGGACAAGGTATTTGTGCTTTTCGAAGGGAGCGACAGCCAGAAGCTGATAGCCGCCTGCGATGCCTTTGCCGACTCCCTGCAACGCGACACGGCGCTGGTTGAGAACCTGTTTTACAAGATTGATGAAGAACTGTTGCCTGATGGTATCGACTACCTGACAGCCCATCTGCCAGCTTATATCGACACGGCAGTATATGCACGTTTCGATTCTTTGCTGACGCGCGAGCACTTCGCCGAGCAGATGCAGCAGAACCACGACGACCTGCAGGGTGAGTTCGGCGAGATGTTCCCTGAGCTCATTGAACTCGATCCCATGGGTATGCGCAACGTCTTGGCCGAACAGCTCAGTCAGTTGCTGAGCGGTGGCACTTACCAGACTTTGGACAATCATTTCTTCGTGCCCGACACGACAGTATGTCTCGCATTCCTGACTCCTCAGTTCTCGTCGACGAATACCGGACAGGGCTCCGCGCTCTTCGAGCGGCTTAACACCGTCATCAGCCAGCTTCGGCAGTCGCATCCCGACATCGACATCAGCTATCACGGAACACCAGCCAGCGGCTACTATAACTCCACGCAAATCAAGCACGACCTGACCACCACCATTGCTGGGGCACTGGTTCTGGTGCTCGTCTTCCTGCTGCTGTGTTTTCGTCGTTGGGATGCCATCCCCCTGCTGCTGTTGCCTGTGGCCTTTGGTACGCTGTTCGGACTGACCATGATGTACTGGCTGAAGGGTCAGTTTTCGCTGCTGGCATTAGGCATAGGCGGCGTAGTACTCGGTGTGGCGCTCAGCTATGTACTGCATGTCATGACGCACCATCAGTATGTCAGCGACCCCGTTCAGCTGTTGCGCGACCAGGTAAAGCCCGTCCTCTTGGGCTGCATCACCACCATCGGCTCGTTCTCAGGACTCCTGTTCATTCAGACCGACCTGTTGCGCGACTTCGGACTCTTTGCCGCCTTTGCCATTCTCGGTGCCACGCTGTTCTCGCTCATCTGGCTGCCCCATCTTTTAAGGGAAAAGGGAACAGTGAAAAGTGAAAAATTTGCTTCCGCCCAACATGTATTTCCAGCTTTTATTGAGCGTATCAATGCCTATCCCTTCGACCGAAAGAAGCCGTTGATTGCCGTCATCGTCGTGCTGACAGTCGTTGGCGTCGGTGCATGGTTCGTTGGTGGCACCCATTTCGATGCCGACATGCATAATCTGGGTTACGACAACCCGATGGTGGAACACTCCGAGGACCTGCTCCGCACGAAGACCTATACAGGCGACAAAACAAAATTTTTTGCCAGTCAGGGACAAACCATGGAGGAAGCCCTCACGCACTTTGGCGTGCTACGTCATAAGCTCGACTCCCTTCAGCGGCTGGGACTGGTAAAGAGCTATACTCCCACCAACGAGTTGTTGGTATCACTCGACCGCCAGCAGCAACGCATCGATGCCTGGCACAGCTATTGGGACGACCAGCGTCTGGCCGTCGTCCGTCAACTCGTCGGTGCTACGGCTCCAGCTGCCGACTTGCGTCCCGCAGCCTTCGAAACATTCTTCGAGGCTGCCCGGGCCGACTACGAGGCTGATGCACTCTACGAAGCCAACCTGATTCCGCAGGGCTATCTCTCGACGATGATGGAGCAGTCGTACGACGGCACCTGGCTCTGTTTCACCTCCGTGCGCTGTCAGAACGACTCCGTGCGCAGCTCCGACAGCGACTACATCCGCATCTGCGATGCCATCAGCCGCGATCCCCATCTGCTGGTGCTCGACACCTATTATTATACGACGGACACCCTGCTCCAGATGAGCAGCGATTTCGACCGTCTGCAATGGCTGTCGATGGCTTTCGTCCTGTTGGTGCTGTGGCTGTCGTTCCGATTCAACGTCAAGCACACCTTGCTGGGCTTTATGCCCATCCTGCTTAGTTGGCTTGTTGTCCTGGGCGCGATGCACATCTTCGGCCAGCAGTTCAACCTCATCAGCATCATCATCTCCACCTTTATCTTCGGTATTGGTGTCGACTATAGCATCTTCGTGATGCACGGCCTGATCAGCGATGATCACTTAACTCTAAACTCTAAACTCTCTTCTCTAAACTCTAAACTCTCAACTCTAAACTATCATAAGACCGCCATTCTGCTCTCCGCAGTCACACTGCTGGTTACTGTTGGCAGCATGCTTCTCGCCGTTCATCCCGCCATCCGCAGTGTGGGCTTCTCCACACTGGTCGGCTTGCTCTCAGCCATCATTCTTTCCTACGTCGTACAACCCGCCGTCTATCGGTGGCTCCATCGTCATTAAGAATTAAGAGTTAAGAATTAAGAATTATGAAATACGATGTCATCGTGATAGGCAGTGGACTGGGAGGGCTGATTTGTGCCCGACAGCTGGCACAAAGCGGACGCAGCGTGCTGGTACTGGAACGCCAGCGCCAGCCAGGCGGATGTCTGCAGAGCTATCGCCGAGGCAATTGGGAGTTCGACACGGGACTGCACTATGTAGGTGGCTTAGCTGAGGGACAGCCGCTTCACGATATTTTTGAGGCGATAGGATTGTTGAAACTGCCTTGGCAACGGCTCGACGCCGATGGTTTCGACCAGATAACGATAGGCCGTCAGACCTATCCGCTGGCCGAGGGTTTCGAGAATTTTGCCGACACGCTGGCAGCATTCTTTCCGCAGGAGCGCAGCGCGCTGCACCAGTTCGTCGGACTGTTGCGCAACCTGCCTTCGTTCGAGGACAGCAGCCATGTGAATGCCTACGACTACCTGACCACCCTCTTCCACGACCCGCTGCTCGTCAATGTCATCTCGGCAGCAGCCATGAAGATGGAACTACGCCGTGAGTCGCTGCCGCTGTTTAACTTTGCCCACGGACTAAGCAGTTATGTGCAGAGCAGCTGGCGACTGAAGGGTAGTGGAAACTTGATTGTCAACTCATTGGTCAACGACATCAAGGCCGCCGGTGGTGAAGTCGTCTGTGGTGCCGAGGTCAAGCGCCTCGAGGAACAGGGTGGCAAAATCGTGGCGGCTCGTTGCCCGAATGGTAAAATGTTCGAGGGACGCCTCTTTATCAGCGACGTACATCCGCAGCTGACATTCAGCTGGCTCCGTGATTCCTACCTGCTGAAAGGCGTGTTCCGCCGGCGCATCAATGCCTTGCAGAACACCTTTGGCATGTTCACCGTCTCGCTGGTGCTGAAACCCGGCCAGCTGCCTTATTTCAACCACAACAAATACGTCTACCGCAAGGCCAACGTATGGACCTTCAGCGAAGATGTCGGTGGCGTGGGTGGCGTGATGGTCAGTCCACGTGTGCCCGAGGACGGCACGGAGTTCGTGCGCCAGACAGACCTGCTCACCCCCATGCCGTGGGAGATGTGCCGCCATTGGGAAGATACCACCATCGGACGTCGCGGCGAAATCTACGAAATGCAGAAAGAACGGATGGCCGACGAGTGCATCCGACTGGCCGAGCGCGTCATTCCCGGGCTGTCCAAGCTGGTCGAGAAGCGTTACACCAGCACCCCGCTCACTTGGCGCGACTATACGCTGTCGCCCTGCGGTTCTGCCTTTGGTGTCAGGAAAGACTGCCGCACACCGTTGCTCACCATGCTGTCGCCCAAGACTCCGGTTCCCAACCTCTTCTTGACCGGACAGAGCCTGGTACTGCACGGACTGGAGGGCGTGACCCGTACGGCATTCAATACACTAACGGCCGTTGGCCTAAATGAGAAATGAAAGAAATGAAAGGAATGAAAGAAATGAAAGAAATGAAAGAAATAAACTCTAAACTCTAAACTCTCAACTCTATGAAGTACGCATTAGTAACCGGCGGTAGCCGAGGTATAGGACGAGCCGTTTGTGTCCGTTTGGCACAAGAGGGCTACCAAGTGATTATCAATTATACCAGTAACGAGGCAGAAGCCCAGCGCACACTCGAAATGACGGGTGGTAACGGCGAGTTGCTTCCCTTCGACGTCAGCGACAGCCAGCAGACGCGACAGGCGCTCGACGAGTGGCAGCGGCGTCACGATGGTGAATACATCGAGGTGGTGGTCAACAATGCCGGCATCCGCCGCGACAACGTGATGGCGCTGATGCCCGAAGCCGACTGGCACCGCGTGGTGGATATCACGCTGTCGGGTTTTTTCAATGTCACCCAGCCCCTGCTTCCTGCCATGCAGCTGCATAAGTTCGGACGCATCGTCTCGATGGCCAGCGTCAGCGGACTCAAGGGACTGCCTGGTCAGACCAACTATTCTGCTGCCAAGGGCGGCATCATCGCTGCCACCAAGGCGCTGGCTCAGGAGGTCGCCCGACGTGGCATCACCGTCAATGCCGTAGCCCCAGGCTTTATCAAGACCGACATGACCGAAGGCCTCGACGAGGCTACCCTCAAGAAGACCATCCCTGCCCAACGCTTCGGCACCCCCGAGGAAGTGGCCGATCTGGTGGCGTTCCTCGCATCGCCCCGTGCAGGCTACATCACCGGCGAAGTCGTTTCCATCAACGGCGGACTGTATACGTAAATGAGAAATGAAAGAAATGAAGGAAATGAAAGGAATGATGATTAGACTGATATTTATTCTGTTCTGTACGCTGATGCAGTTCACCAGCCTCAGTGCCCAGACCGTCACCAAGGCCACTCATAAAAAGGCCGTCAAGACCGATGTTGTCACTACGGGTACGCTGACGATTCGCAAACCCGATTATATCTGCATATCCACAGATGGTGGCAAAGACCAGCTCATTATGGATGGCACCAAGTTTACCATGACGATGGGTGGGCGCCAGCACGTCACCGACAGCCGCAAGAACCCCCAGTTTGCCACCTTCCATACGGTGCTCAAGGCAGTCATCAATCAGCAGACCATCCCGCAGGGCGACGACCTGACCGTCGTCACCAAGGGCAACACCACCACCGTCACCATCGTCCCGTCGGGAAAGAAGAAACGCCAGCTGTTCTCCTCCTTCGTCCTCACCGTTAACGCCAAGACCAAGGCCCTCCGCACCCTCCGCATGAACGGCCGCGGCGAGGACTATACCGAATACGAGGTAAAAGGTGATAAATAACCACAAGAATCCGAGCAACCTTGCTCCAATGCTATTTTTCGACGCTTTCCACGTCTCCTCACCCACGGTGGCAGTGAGGGCTCAGGAGTAGGGGAGTAATATTATTCGTGTCATCCGTGAGATTCGTGTTCGTAAAATAAATCTGCGCTTTCATCAAAAACAGATAGACTCTTTGACACGCTTTTGCCTTTTTGTCACCCTGTGAGGTCAAGGCGCACCCACACAAAAACTAACCCCTATAAACCCAAAGAATCCGAGCAATGGTGAGTTGCTCGGATTCTTTTTCATTTCTCATTTCTTTCATTTCTTTCATTTCTTTCATTTCCGTTCGTCAGAACGGACCATACCCCATGCAGCTCGTCGTGCCCAGTGCGGTCAGTGCCGCCGTCAGTGCCGCTATCGCTATGCGAATCACGACTTCCCAAAAATTCTTCTTCATACGCCTACATTTAATTAATGATAATTAACTTCGTTGAATTCACTCTCGCTCGACATAGCTCATGCAAGCATGGCTCTGTCCTCGCTTAATCGTGAAATTCGTGGGACATTAATGGCAATTCGTGTTTTTATTTAACATATAATTTCCATATAATTGCCCATATAATTTCTAATTTCTTTCATTTCATTCATTTCTTTCATTTCTTTCATTTCAAAAAGGTTTGCGCCCTTTCAGGCGCTAAACTTTTTTACGCTCCCGTTCCGAAGTCATCGTCGTCGTTACCGCCGCCGTTGTCGCCCGAACCACTCTGCGAACCACCGCCCTGGCTGCCACCATTCGTGTCATTCGAGCCATTCGTGTTCGAACCACTGCCGCTACCAGAGTTTTCGGTATTTTCGCCGTTTCCGCTGTTTTCGGAACCCGAATTCTCGCTGTCCTCGACCTCGCCGCTGTCGCCGCTGGTCACGCGCTTCAGCACGTTGCCATCCTCGTCGAGACAGGTAATCTGAATCGAGGTATTCTTCAGCTCGTCCTTCACGTCCACGTTAGGCGTGAAGATGATGCGGCGTACTGAGATCAGGTTGGTCTTCACGTCCTCCAGCTCTGCCACTGCCTTCGAACGGACGCCGAAGCGCATCGTGCCCAGACCGGGCAGGGGTACCGAGTGACCCTCGGTGGCCCACGTGCGAATCACCTCGCCGGCAGCATCCCAAGCCGCCTTGATCACACCTGCAGAGATACCACTGTGAGTAGAGGCCTCTGCGAACACCTTCTTCTCTGCGATAGGGATGTACAGGTCCGGACGCATCACGAACTTCTTCCCTGGATTCTTGCCGAGCTTAACTTCTCGGCGCTGTGCAATAACTTTAATAGCCATAATTTAAATCTCCTTTTTAGAATTAGAATTGTAAATAAAATTGATAGTTCTCACGTTTGCCGTCAGAATCAGCGTTTTCAGCATGATTAAGGAAAAATCTTGCTACCATTAATGCGCGCAATTTCTAGATTTAATGCTCGCAATTTTTCTCCTTAACGGCCGCCTCCGCCACCTCATCTTTCGACAATGCAAAGGTACGAAATTTTCAGATACAAAACAATACTTTCCCCCAATTATTTTCGATTATTTTTCATTTATTTTTTTGTGGCGCGTCAGCGCGTCGGCGCGTCGCCGCGTCATTTCGAAAAATCGAATGTGCGGCACCCAGTATTATATCTTATATATAATTATTATATATTATAATATATAATAATTTAAAATAGAGGTTTATGCAACGTACTTCACAAACTTCAAATCGTAATGACGCGCTGCCGCGCCGACGCGGCGACGCGCCTATGGAATAGGGGGTAAAATATGCTGTTTATCGTATTTTAGGACTTTATTTTGTGCATTTTATCGTATTTCACAAAGATTTTTCTGTCATTTTATCGTAATTTAAAAATATTTTTGTAACTTCGCTGCCAAATACTGAATGTTATGATAGACGAGAAAATAATATTGCAAGTGCTGGCTGAGCAGCAAGAGGAAATAAAGAGCTACAAGCCGCAGAAATGGGTGGCCAGAAGAGAGGAACAACTGTTTGAGTTCGACACCCCAATGGCGCAAGTAGTGATAGGTGTACGCCGTAGTGGCAAATCAACCCTCTGCCACAAAGTGCTGCTGGAGCATGGCGTGAGGTATGCTTACGTGAACCTGGACGACGACCGCTTGGCTGATATGAAAACAGAAGATCTGAATACGGTGCTGTCGTGCGTCTATCAGTTGTATGGTACGGATGTACCCTATCTGTTGCTCGACGAGATTCAGGATGTTGACGGATGGTATCTGTTTGTAAACCGATTGCTTCGTACCAACCTCCGCATCTTTATTACTGGTAGCAATGCTAAACTGCTTAGCGGTGAACTGGCAACTCACCTGACGGGGCGCTACAATGAGATTCGCCTCTATCCTTTCTCGTTCTCCGAGTTTTGCTCATTCCATAACATCGACATGACTGGCATCACCACCAAGGCCGATGCAGAAAGAAAGCGTGCCTTTATGGACTATATTCACGACGGCGGATTCCCAGAGATACAAAACCTAAGAAACAAGCGAGGCTATGTGGAAAGTCTGATAGAGGCCATCTTGCGTAAAGACATCAAGAAACGCTTCAAGATACGCAATATCGAGGCACTGCGCAAGATAGCGCATTATCTGATAAACAATGCCTGTCTGGAGGTGAACTACGACGAGTTGTCAGGTCTGCTTGGCATTGCCGACAAGACAGTAAAGAAATATGTAGACTATCTTCGTCAGGCCTTTTTGATACAGTTGCTTACTCGCCATTCGTTCAAGGTAAAGGAGCGCGTTCGTAACCAGAAGGCTTATGTGGTTGATACGGGTCTTCAAAGTAACCGTGAGAATGTACTGGCTCCTGAGAATCTGGGGTGGCGTCTGGAGAACGTGGTGTATATAGAATTGCTGAGAAGATGTACAGACGAGTTCCTGGACGTGTATTACCATAAGCCCACCCCCAAGGCAAAAGAAGTGGACTTTGTGGTATGCGACAAGAGTAAAGCCACGGAATTGATACAGGTGGCCTACAATATAGAAGAGACATACGAGCGCGAGACGTCGTCGCTTGTCAAGGCTTCAGAAACACTATACTGCGACCGATTGACGCTTGTGGCGATGACTCAAAGTCGCGACGTAGTAAAAGACGGAAAGACCATACATATTGTTTCGGCACTTGAATGGTTGCTACGTAGTTAAGGAGATGACGAGGGACTGGGACGTTCAACCTTCGTATTTGCGTGAAGATTTATTTGGATATGCGAGCTGTATATCACGGGGACGTACCCCCTGATATACCCCCCTGATATACTAATTCTTCTTAATATATGTCCCACACTCGTCAGAAGGGTGTGGGATTTTTGTGGGTGTGGGCTATCTTGCTGAAAGTCTGAGGATTGTATTTTTTAACATAGCGGGAGGCAAAAAAGTGGGGAAAATATGAACGATTGAGCCAGAGATTTTATACCTTTGCACCCAGAAGAGATCCTTGGAAGCTATGTGAAAAATCCATGGAAAACGACAAACAAAAAATATTCTATCAATAAACGAATGGCCGAGTATAAATTCAAAATATCAGGAGCGCATTATGCGGCTAATCCGGATTCCGTGGCTGGTAAGGCTGACACGGAGGAGATGCATGCGCGTACTCGCGAACTGCTCAGCTGGGTGAGAGACGAACAGCCCATTGTGGTGCTGTCGGCCGAGCCTACCAACCATCACAATCCTGATGCGGTGATGGCTCGTGCATTGGGACGCCGCATTGGTTATGTGGGCGACGAATATGTGCAGGTGGCGAAGAGTCTGCTTGCCCAAACCGACGATGCCATGCTGTTGGCCACCATAGCCGAGGTGTTAGTCGATAAGCACGGTTGCCTATGGGTGGTGGTGGAGGCCGACGAGCTGACACAGATGCAGCCGCTGGCTGCTATGGATATAGAATGGGGTATGTGGTTGAGCGACCTTCCCCTGTTGCCATTGAGTGAGGATTGGCAGGCAGAAAAGGAGGCGGCCTGTGTGCTGGACAGAGTGCTGCTGCCCAAGCTCGACGAAGTGGATATCACGAAACTGAAGATTTATCTGGACATCTGGCTGCGTGGCAGTCGCCACGACTTGAGTCGCGAGGCCCGTCAGAAACGATCGGCATATATTGAGCGCCTGATGACAGCGCAAAGTAAGGAAAAACGTCAGTTGGCCGAACCATTGAAGCGACAGCGCACTTCGATTTGTGGCCGTACGTTGTTGAACGAGCGTACTGGCGAATGGTGGAATGGCATGATGGAAACGGACGATGTGCAACGTTTGTGGAACCAGTGGTGGCTGAAAAACGAGGGGCATCTGTGGAGCGGCCTGCGCCAGATTGACTCCATGCTCAGACAGTTGCCTGGCGCACTCTATGAGGATTTGTCGAAACTGGACGAGCTGCTCTCACGCCTTTATTATATGAACACGCCGCGCAAGGCTCTTCAAGCCATTCTGGCTCTGCTGATGCTGCGTCAGCTGACGTGTCGCGAGCTGGGCATTAAGATGCGCCCCATGACGGAGGACGACTATCAGCAGGACGGCGTCATTACCAACCCTATGGAGATGCCCACAACGATAGGTCGCGTACTGGTCTTCGGCGAGACCCAGTGTGAACTGCCTATGCAGCGACAGACCATTCAGTTGCTGGCCCATTGGCTGCGCGACGACTACGAGCAGAGCCACTCGAAGGAGATAGAGGCTCTGGCTGTGGACAAGCAGGGGAAGCGGCTGGCAGAGGCTATTGAGAAGGCTGCTACCAAGCCAACGACGATTATACCCAGTGTCGGCAATTACAAGCCACAGATACAAACCCAAAACGTTGGGCTTCCTACGTTGCCAACGGGACCGCAGGACACAAAGCAATTAGGAGATGAGTAACGACGACAAGAAGAAACAGGCGGTTTATAACCAGACTGCCTGGATATTAAACTATCAGCCCAAGATAGAACATCAGCATATCCACGTGGACAGTCAGCCGGCCAGCGATGAACCAGAAGAGGTGGACGATGACGAATATGAAGAGGTGGAGATGGCTCGTCCAGAGACTGACACGAAGCTGCATACTGAAGAGACGGCGAGGGTGGAACCTGAGCAGCCTCCTGTCGACAGGTTTGTGAACATGGTGAAAGCCATCATGAGGAAGGCTGCGACCAAGAATGGCGAGAAGATTGTGACTAACACCAGGGCATGGCAGGGTGAATATGTGTTCTTCGTGGACGGAGAGCGTATCGCGAAGATGATGGACGATCTGAGGAAGAATTATGAGGAGAAGATTAAGGATTTCCTGCAACCGTATCAGAAGTGCGACGGCGTGACGGTGGTGGCCCCCTTCATCGGCAAGGTGCTCGACATCGAGGAACTCAGGGCACAGGATCTGCAGAAGAGCGACCTGGCATTTGCATTTACACCTTATTATAAGAATGGAACCAGCGCCGTGAAGCGCATGAGCGACAAAATGGACTCTGAGGCTGCGAAGATGCTGCTTGGCATTCTCCAAGGTATGCTCAGAAAGTACCCAAAATCCTGAATCCGCCTGAATCCTACTGAATCCTTTTTCAAAAAACACGGAGGATTCAGCTAACTGGCTAAAAATCACAAAGATACACTATAATCAATAATTTAGAGAAAGTATTGTAAATCTGAAAAAGGATTTAGAATCTTTGCCCACGGAAATCAGAAATGACGACCGTGGGTTAATTCTTTTATTATTCATCTCTAAATTATTAGTAAAATGAGAAAAAACATTTTGATGGTGCAGAAGCCGGTTCAGCCGACAGACGCACAACAGGACTCCGAGTATGAAATCAGCATGATGCTACAGTATCTGGCACCTTGGGCTGACAAGACCGACGAGGAGAACACCTTGGGCAACTGGGAGGAGAAACTGCCGACAACGATGATGACGAAGCTGTTGGGGCTTTGGCTTACAGAGGAGAGTCGTGAGCAGGTGGCGAAGATGTTGGAGTATTATCATCCGCTGGATCGAGCAGCGATGGCGTATGCGTTGGTGGTGTACGTGATGACCGGCACGAAGATGACTCTTAAGAACGGTGCAGCGAATCAGCATTACAAGACCCTCTGCAAGATGCTGAAGGAGGATATGCCGACACTGATGTTCGCTGGTCACATGAAGTACATGATGCGCAAGTATGGACCCAAAGCGAAGAAGGCATGAAAACAAGAATCATATATGTGGGTACCCTCATCGATTTGGCAAAAATGGTTGAGCCAGATTTCGACGAGGATCAAAAGGAGGAATCAAAAAAATAAGAAATAACCGAGTCGAAGCGAGTGGAGGAAGTCTACGTAGTGAAAATGGCCAAATTCCGACATGACCTTCACTCACAAATTCGACAAGTTATGAAAAAATACATTTTTGTTTTGAACGCCCTGGAGCTGATGACGAGGCTCTATGTGGGCAAGCGAGTGGAAGGTGTTCTGTATATGGACGAGAACACAGGTCGATTAACCTTTAAGGCTTACAACCGTCAGCCGCGAGTACGCGAGAAGGACCGCCTGGTGAAGAAGCTGCCGTGGGGCTGGGTGAAGGAGTCGCTGGAGCGCATCAAGGTGTTCGGCTCATTCCCCAAGGACATGGGCACGGCCCAGGTGATGGGACTGCTGGAGGAGCATACGCGCGATGCCAAGAACGCGCTGATTGATAGGGAGCTGGACATTATTGAGTTTTGTTAAACAAGGAGGAATTATATGGGATTTTGTTATCAGAAGAATTTCTTTAATCCTACGTTGCCAGTTGACGAGGCCCAGTTTTGGGCCCTCGTCAGGGCGACCAAATGGAACGAGGCAATTGACGAGTTTCGTAAGACGGGCAATCAGAAGTTGAAACGCGGACTGCCTGCGTTTATCTTCCAGGCAACGTTCGACGAGACGGAGTCGAAGAAGGGCAAACTGGGTGCTTGGCGCAAGCAGAGTGCTACACGTTTGACAGGACTCGTGGTGATGGACATCGATCATGTGGGCGAGACCCCCTCCTGTCCTCCCCAAGGGGAGGTGTCGAACATGAGTTTGAAACCACGGGAATTGTTTAAGAAATGGCAGAAGGAACAGCCAGAGTTGTTCTCCTCCCCTTTGGGGAGGACGGGAGGGGGTCCCATCCTGCTCATCTATATCACGCCATCGGGCAAGGGTCTGAAGATAGTCTTTAAGGCCGATGTTAAGAAGGGTAATCTCATCGACAACCAGCATGCTATGGCCAAGGTGCTTGGCGTGGAGGTTGACGAAAGTTGCAAGGATGCAAGCCGCATGAGCTTCATCTGCAAGGAATCGGATATTTTGTACATTGACAAGGAACTTTTTACTTATGAGAACAAAGAATTTGCTGAGAAATACAATGCTGAGTATAGGGCTGGTCATTCTGGTGCTGCTGCGCCTGCTGCTGTGGCCAGTGCGAATGCTGAACAAGGGGATAGGAATGTCGGCCAGGTGGCTGATGAGTCAGTATCGTTAAAGTGGCGTGGATATGATGTACAGTCTATTATTGATGCTCGCTATGGAGACAAGTTGCCCTGCGCAGCTGACTCGAACCGACATACAGAGTCGCTTAAGCTGGCCACCGACCTGCTGCTTATGCTCGATGGCGACAAGGCCGCTGTGCAAAGCATTGTGGAGTCGCAGAGTTGGGTCAAGGAGATCATCGACGAGAGGGACGAGAACGTGGGTCAGACTGTGGCCAGTGCCGCTGAGTGCGTGGCGCAGAAGGAAAAGAAGTATGCCTCTTCACTTCCTTCCAAGGCGATGCAAGAAGCAATCCAAAAGGCCACGGGTAAGACGTTTCTGGAAATCACGAAAGCGCAAACGCAGACGGCGGTGACACTGAAGGATGACGATATGGCCCAGTGGCTTTGGGATTGGGGCGCACAGATAGATGCATTGAGTGAGGAGTTCACATTGCTAAAGGACATCTGCACGGGCTTGAAGAAGATCCAGTATCCTGCGGCATTGTTCGTGGGCTGTGGATTGCTGATGACGCTTATGACTCGATGCACATAT
>JAEEGH010005482.1_pt1 | contig 31818 bp, 24 predicted proteins | sample 9134181 | NCBI WGS metagenome assembly JAEEGH01 (sample SAMN16246544, study PRJNA631951) | gut metagenome | biome: gut microbiome; feature: rumen; material: DP-attached | host: Bos | place: Iran: Karaj | collected 2018-10
AGAGATCTCTTCGACAAAACTATATTCAAAAATGACAAAGACCGAAGCGGTTCAAGTGAACCTAATTTATTTAATTTTTAAACTCGTCCATTTTTAGTGGACACTAGTGAATGATTATAATAAATAGAATAGGAAATGAAGCCTTGTTGGCTAAAGAAAAACATTTGTTCCTCTGTTCAAAGCATGTACCTTATAGCCTGTATGATAAAATATTTTGGTGGGTAGATTCACTGAGTTCAGAGGATTGTGTTATCTGCTTTAACTCATCAGAATTGGAAGATGAAGTGATGAGGGCTCTATTAGTAAACCAAGTCCCAACGATTCTTGTTGTGATGAATCGTTTTACTGATAGGTATAACGTTCAAATAGACAAAGCGCTATTGGAGAATAGAATTCTAATCTTAGTTCTTCAACGAGATGAGCCACTGGGGGCAGGTTTGACTCCGAGATTGAGGAATGAATATGTGATGAAAATGGCTGATAATATTGTCTGTGGTTATATCAGCAAGAACGGTAGCATATTTCCTCTTTTGGCAGGTTTGAATAATGTTCGGTATCTTGAGGACGAGCAAATATCAGTTGCAGCTGAAGATAAATCTCCATCACATCAACGTTGGAAAGTATGGGAAGACAAGATATTGCTACGAATGTTTTATGAGGACATGGGACTTCACGCTATCAAGAAGAAACTAGAAAGGTCTTACATATCTGTTAGAACTAGAATTCGTGCTATTACTATGCCAGAGGAAGTCATGAAAGGAAGAGAGTTTGAAGATTTTGTGCTTGAACTATTTGACTTAAATGAAACGAATGCCTATTCATTATTAGAATGGCGTGGTGATAAATCTACGGGAGAAATAAGCCCGAAGAGTAATAGTTATCCAGACTTTGTTCTTGAATATAAAGAAGGAAAGAAAAAGATAAAATTCTCTGTGGAGTGCAAGTGGAGAGTAAGCATTCCAAAGCGTATGACACAACCTTTAGTATCACCAGAGCAAATAACACGTTATCAAGAGTATTCAAATGAAAAAGGTCAAAAAGTATTTGTTATCTTAGGTGTCGGAGGTGAACCGTCTATGCCAGAAGAATTGTATCTTATACCCCTTGAATTAATTCAGTTAGTTCAGTCTAAACCTTCACTGTTTAAGCAATTTAGAAGGAATGTTGTAGATAAATGGTTTTCAATCAATGAGTTCGAAACATTGTAATATACGACACTAACTGATATTTGTAAGGGTCATAAACGCACTAAGACCTCGCATCCCTGCGAGGTCTTAGTGTTTTCTAACTAATTAATCAACCATTAAAAACCAAACTAAAAGCATTATGAAAAGAAACTATTTATGATGAAACGATTACTGCTATTTCTGATTTTCTGATGCAAAGTTACGGTGATTTTCAGATGAATCCAAATAATAGTGTCAAATCTTCATTAACTTGTTTGGACAAACGCCCCGATTATGGACAAATCGAGGAAAATGGCGAAAAAGTTGTCCATTACCTTTGCTGTTTGAGATTAATTTGCTATATTTGTGGCATCAAATAGTAAAGCTTATGAAGAAGTATTTTGTTTCAATGGTGTTTGCACTTTGGGCATTGGTGATGCTGAGTGGGTGCATTGTGTCGGAAGAAAAGCTGACGGATAAGGTTCAGCAGTCTATGGTGGAGTATGAGCAGAACCAAGGCAATCGTCTTGAAGTGATTGATCTGAAACTTGAGAAGAGTGGAGACAAGGGTTACAAAGGTGTGTTGACTGGCAGACTGAATGGCGAGGATGTCACATACGATGTGACTGTTTCTGATGCAGGCGACGATTTCGATGTGGATTGGGAACTGAGGAAATAGTAATGATAATAATGTTATGAGACATCGAGTAAAATTTGGAAACCACAAAAAACTATGTAGATAGAAGAAAAAATGATAAATATTTGGCGGTTTCATAAAAAATAGCTATCTTTGCCATCGAAATGATGGCATAATGCCGTCATGTTGATAAAAATATAAGAAGTTATGGCACAATCGGCAGTTACGGTCAGAATAGACTCTGACTTGAAAATGCAGTTCGACGCACTCTGCGAGCAGTTTGGCATGAGTGCCAATACGGCGTTCAACATCTTCGTGAAAGCGGTGATAAGAAGTCGTAGCATTCCCTTTGCCATCAAGGGTTCGCCAAATGCGCTGGACTTGTTTATGCAACAAAGGAGCGCTGCGGAGTTGAGTAAAGAGCCGGAACTCTCGTTGGATGAAATCAACGAGGAGATTCGCGCTGCAAGGGAAGATATGCGCAAAAAGAAGAGTGCGAAAGTATGATTTACGCAGTTATTGACACCAATGTGCTGGTGTCGGCCCTTATCACTCATAATTCGTTGTCATCAACGGCAAAGGTTGTGAGGCTGTTGTTTGATGGTGAGTTTACGCCTTTGTATGAAAGCAGCATCATTGAAGAATATCAGGAAGTGTTTCATCGTGCGAAGTTCAAGCTTGTGCCTGGTGTTGCCGATGCATTGATTTCGTTTATCAAGGAACATGGAATCGAGACTTCACGTACAGCCTTCCTCGAGTCTATGCCCGATGAGGACGATCGTGTGTTTTATGAGGTGTCGCTGAGTGTCGAGGATTCTTTTCTGGTTACAGGCAACTTCAAGCATTATCCGCAGACTCCCAAGGTTATTAGTCCTGCCGATTTCTTAAAGGTGATGCTGAAAGCAGCGGAAGAATAATAAAAACAAAGCTTATGGAAGGATATGTTCAGAAGTTATCAGGAGGGAAACTTAAACGGTATGTGCAGTTCTTGGAGATCAGTGAGGAACCGGAGTTGGTGGCGCAGTATCGGAAGTGGCATTCTGAGGAGTATAGTTGGAAGGAGGTGCGCGACGGTATCAGGGAGGTGGGCATCTTGGAAATGGAGATCTACATACTGGGTAGCAAACTGGTGATGATCGTCGATACGCCTGCGGATTTCGAATGGGAGAAGGCGATGGCCCGTTTGGCCACGCTGCCGAGACAGGCAGAGTGGGAGGCCTTCGTTTCGAAGTTCCAAGGCTGCTCTGCTGAGGCCCGAAGTGACGAGAAGTGGCAGCCTATGGAACGGATGTTTTGGCTATATGAATAATTAAAACCGTATACTTATGGATTGGTTACACATTATCGCAGTAGTCGCACTGATCGTTATCGGTGTGGTGATCTACATGAATAAGAGGTCTAACTGAGTCCCTTCATACTCAGCGAGATACGATTGCGACGACGGTCAACTTCGATGACGCGGACGCGGATGTGCTGATGGAGCTTGACGACATCAGTGGGATGGGCGATGCGACGATTGGCCATCTGTGAGATATGTACCAGACCGTCTTGATGGACACCAATGTCGACGAAGGCACCGAAGTTGGTGATGTTGGTGACGATGCCTGGCAGTTCCATTCCTTCGATGAGGTCGTCGACGGTGTTGACACGTGAGTCGAACTCAAATTCTTCGATCTGTTCGCGAGGGTCGCGACCAGGTTTTTCCAGTTCTTTGAGAATATCGGTGAGGGTAGGGATGCCTACCTCAGCAGTCACGTAGCGCTTGATATCGATGGCCTCGCGCTTCTCCTTATTATTAATAAGGTCTGAGACGGTGCAGTTCTGATCCTTGGCCATCTGCTCAACGATGTCGTAGCTTTCAGGATGGACTGCGGAGTTGTCGAGTGGATTCTTGGCGCCAGGGATACGGAGGAAACCTGCACATTGCTGGAAGGCAGCAGGACCGAGACGAGGCACTTTTTTCAGTTGAGCACGGGAGGTGAAGGCACCATTCTCCTTACGATAATCAACGATATTCTTGGCGAGGGTGGGACCCAGACCGCTGACGTACATCAGCAGATGTTGCGAGGCGGTGTTGAGATTGACGCCCACGTTGTTGACACAGCTCTCGACGGTCTGGTCGAGGGAGTTTTTGAGCTTGGTCTGATCGACATCGTGCTGATATTGTCCAACGCCAATGCTCTTGGGGTCGATCTTGACGAGTTCTGCGAGGGGATCCATCAAGCGACGGCCTATGGAAACGGCGCCGCGAACGGTGACGTCTTCATCGGGGAATTCGTCGCGGGCGATCTTTGAGGCGGAATAGACGGAAGCGCCATCCTCGGAGACGGTGAAAACTTGAGGCATTTCTCCCTCGCGCCGGGAGGGAGAAATGTCATATCTTCCAGCAAGGACATCGCGGATGAAGTCGTTGGTTTCGCGACTGGCGGTGCCGTTGCCGATGGAGATGGCTTCAATCTGGTATTTCTGGAGCATCTTCTGGATGGCCATCGCTGATTCCATGCGTTTGTTGACAGGCGGGTGGGGAAAGATGGCCTCGTGGTGGAGCAGATTGCCCTGGGCATCGAGACAGACGACTTTACAGCCTGTGCGGAAACCAGGATCGACGCCCATCACGCGTTTCTGGCCTAAAGGTGCGCCAAGCAATAATTGACGGAGGTTCTCAGCAAAGACGCGGATGGCTTCTTCATCGGCCTTTTCTTTGCTAAGGGCAGCAAACTCCGTTTCTATAGAGGGCTTGAGCAGGCGTTTGTAGCCATCCTCGACAGCTTCTGCCACTAGCTTTCCACAGGGTGTATTACCATAGACATAATGGCGCTGGAGACGTTCGATGCACTCGTCATCATCGGGGGAAATGCTGATGCGCAGGATGCCTTCGCTCTCACCTCTGCGCATGGCCAACAGACGGTGGGAGGAACAGCGCTTGAGCGGCTCCTCCCAATCGAAATAATCGCTGTATTTAGCGGCTTCGTCAGTATCGGCTTTGGCTTTGACAACCTTCGAGGTGATCATGGCCTGACGACGGAAAGCACCTCGAAGCTGCTGACGACTGCGTTCGTCTTCGCTGACCATTTCGGCGATGATGTCCTGAGCACCCTTGAGAGCGTCTGCGACGCTCAGTTGAGAGTGGAGAGTGGAGAGTTGAGAGAGGGCTGCGCGTTCGGGGTCACGCTCACGTTGGAGCAGGAGGATCTTGGCGAGGGGCTCGAGGCCTTGCTCGCGGGCTACCTGGGCCCTGGTTCTGCGTTTGGGCTTATAGGGGAGGTAGATGTCCTCGAGTTCTGTAGCGTCCCAACAGTCGGTGATGCGCTTCTCCAGTTCAGGGGTCAGCTTATCGAGATCGGTGATGGTCTTGAGAACGGTTTCCTTTCGTTTCTGGATTTCCTTGAACCGTTCGTATTGGGTGCTGATGGCAGCAATCTGTACCTCGTCGAGGCCACCTGTGCGTTCCTTGCGATAGCGGGAGATAAAGGGAATGGTGCAGCCCTCGTCGAGCAGCGCCAGGGTGTTGTCGACAGCCCGCTCCTGAAGGTTTAGTTGCTGGGCAATCAGTCGTGCGAAGATGTTCTTTTCCATACAATTCGTTAATTTATGCTGCAAAAATACGAATAATCCGTGAGAAATGTGTACTTTTGCACCCTGAAATTGAAAAATAATGAGAAATAAGATATTATTAGTTGTGGTGATGTTGTTGTCGGCACTCACCTCTGTCCAAGCTGAGGATAATCCCAATGCACGTCAGGCAAGACGGATCTTCAATCAGGCTTATCAGCAGGTGTTTGGTGAACAGGGAGCCACGTTGCGTTACGATGTGAACATCATCGGCATATACAAGACTTACGGTACTATCTGGTATAAAGGTAAGAAGAGCAAGTTTGTGGATGCCAAGATGAACTCTTGGAATGATGGCGAGATTGTGTATACCATCAAGAAGAAAAAGAAAGAGGTGGAGATCCACAGTGCGAAGAATAACAAGTCGGATAAGTATTCGAGCAAGTTCAAGTTCGAACCAGAGAATTTCGACTATAGCATCGCCAATCACGAACAGGGTCTGATGCTGACGCTGAAGGCCAAGAAAGGTGCGAAGGGTATCAAGGAGATACATGCGCTGGTGAAGCGCCATAGCTATGAGCCAATCAGTCTGCGTATCAAGATTGCCTTTATCTGGACCACTATTACCATCTCGAATTTCAAGTCGGGTGGTATCACGGATGAGATACTGCGGTTCCCTGCCGAGAAATATAAGGATTATAAGTTCGTGGATAAAAGGTAAAAAAGTAAGAAGGTAAAAAGGTAAATGATATCAGTAGAAGGACTCAAAGTGGAGTTTGGGGTGAAGCCCCTGTTCGTGGATGCCAGTTTCGTCATCAACGACCGCGACCGTATTGCCTTGGTGGGTAAGAACGGTGCAGGTAAGTCGACGATGTTGAAAATACTTTGTGGGCAGCAGAGACCATCGGCTGGCAATGTGAGTGTGCCTACTGATTGTAGGATAGGGTATCTGCCTCAGGTGATGATATTGCAAGACGATACGACCGTTCGTGAAGAGGCGCAGAAAGCCTTTGCTGACATCACCCAGATGAAGGCGCGCATCGACAAAATGAATCAGGAGTTGTCGGAGCGTACGGACTACGAGAGCGAGAGTTATCTGGCGCTGATTGAGAAATACACCACCGAGCACGAACGCTATATGATGTTGGGAGCCGAGAACTATGAGGCGGAGATAGAACGGACGCTGATGGGACTCGGATTCCTGCGAACGGACTTCGAACGGCCCACTTCAGAGTTCTCCGGTGGTTGGCGAATGCGTATCGAACTGGCAAAGATCCTGCTGCAGAAACCTGATGTGCTGTTGCTTGACGAGCCGACGAACCATCTGGATATCGAGAGTATCCAGTGGTTGGAACAATTCCTGGCGCAGTCGTCAAGTGCAGTCGTTCTGGTGAGCCACGACAGGGCCTTTATCAATAATGTGTCGAACCGTACGTTGGAAATTTCCTGTGGACGGGTTGTTGACTATAAAGTGAAGTATAATGAATACGTCGTTCTACGAATGGAACGGCGTGAACAACAGTTAAGGGCTTACGAGAACCAGCAGAAGGAAGTGGCTGATATGAAGGACTTTATAGAACGGTTCAGATATAAGGCTACGAAAGCTGTTCAGGTGCAACAGAAGATCAAACAACTGGAGAAAATCGTTCCCATCGAGATCGATGAGGTGGACAATTCTGCGATGCATTTGAAGTTCCCGCCTTGTCTGCGCAGCGGTGACTATCCGGTAATCTGCGACGAGGTGCGTAAGGACTATGGTGCCCATACCGTTTTCGACCATGTGACGTTGACCATCAAACGAGGTGAGAAGGTGGCTTTTGTGGGTAAGAACGGTGAGGGAAAGTCGACGTTGGTAAAATGTATCATGGATGAGATTCCTTATACTGGTGAGCTGAAGATCGGACATAATATCCAGATCGGCTATTTCGCCCAGAATCAGGCACAGTTGCTGGATGAGAATCTGACGGTCTTCCAGACCATCGATAACGTGGCCAAGGGCGATATCCGTCTACGGATCAATGATATCCTCGGTGCCTTTATGTTCGGTGGTGAGGAAAGCGATAAGAAGGTGAAGGTGCTCAGTGGGGGAGAAAGGAGTCGTTTGGCGATGATCCGTCTGCTGTTGGAACCTGTGAACCTGCTGATTCTCGACGAGCCGACAAACCATTTGGATATGCCCTCAAAGGATGTTCTGAAGGAGGCGATTAAGGCCTTTGACGGTACGGCTATCATCGTAAGCCACGACCGTGAGTTCCTGGATGGACTGGTGACGAAGGTATACGAGTTTGGTGGCGGTAGGGTGAGGGAACACCTTGGTGGAATCTATGACTTCCTGAGAAGTAAGAAAATATCGGAGTTGAATGAACTAGGACAGACGGATAAGGCTGTCTCGCAAACGGGTAATCAGACTGTTATTGGTAAAGCGTCTTTGCAGGATAAGAATGCTGCTGATTCTAAGTCTGTTGTAGATTCGGAGGCTTTGTCAAAGGCATTGGATTATGCGGAGCGTAAGGAACAACAGAAACGTATCAAGAGAATTGAGAAGGCTGTAAAGGAATCTGAATCGAAAATTGAGAAGATGGAAACTCGTTTGAAAGAATTGGACGAGTTGTTGATGTTGCCAGAGAATGCTTCTGATATGACGCTCGTGATGGAGTATACCTCGACGAAGAAATGTCTTGACGAAGAAATGGACCGTTGGGAGAATTTAAACGAAGAATTGGCCAATTAAGAGCGGCCTAAGGCCGGTAATGCATAAAATTTCCGTCGTAAATGTAAATTTACGGCGGTTTTTTTGTTTAATTCAAAAAAAATTATTAACTTTGCGCCTAACTTACGTAAATAACATGTTATGATGAACGAAGATATTACCCTAAACCCAACCAATGAGGCCAGTGGTATGCAGGAAAGACAACATCAGGAGCTGACAAGGGAGAAAGCCCAGTCGGTCGACTACCAACAACAGATGCGTGCTCATGCTGCTCAAGGCATACAATGTCCTTATTGTGGTACTGTGAATGAACCAGAAGCTATGTTCTGTGCTTCGTGTGGAAAACCCATTGGCGTGACCAGTTGTCCGAATTGCGGTGCGGAGATGGACCCGGATGCAGATTTCTGCGAGGTCTGTCATCATTATATCCGTAAAGATGTCTGTTCTTTCTGTGGCGCACATCTGACAGGTAAGGAGGCTTTCTGTCCTGAATGTGGTAATCCACGGGGCGGTATCGTATGTCCGACATGTCATACACTCAATGATTTCTCTTTCTGTAAGCAGTGCGGAACACCTTTGACAGAGGAGGCCCGTCAGTTGTTGGCTGAACTGCAGATGACTCCGGAATATAAGGAGATGGAGGCGCTGACCAAGGAACTCCAGCAGATGGAGATGACAATTCCCTTGTCGACGGAACGTGACAAGGTGCGTGACCAGTTGAGCAGGAAGTTGCGTGAGCGCGTCCTGACCTTGTTGGCACGAGACAGTGGGATAGCCCATCCTGAGATTAAAGAGAAGGCTGCCACTGTCGAGAAACAGGAGTTGGAAGCACAGAAGGAAGCACGCCTGAAGCGCCTGAATGAAATCCTGGAGCAGATGGCCCAGAAACCGGAGCCTCAGCCTGCCAAGGTCCGCAATTATGCGATGGCCTGCAAACCTCAGGGTGTCCGTCTGGCCTGGGAGTGCAACTTCAAGCATGCCTTGCATTCCAGTCCTTGTGGTTGTGCCAAACCGCAGTTGGGTGGAAAATGGATTATTTTGGGAAAGAATTCACGAAAAGAAATAAAAGACGATAAATAATGGAAAATCCGGATATTGAGAATACTTTGCATGTAGAGTCCACAGCAGGTGATAGGACTAAGCGCGCGGTATCAATGGACCAGACAGATCCTGCTGGTTCTATGGATATGACGATGCGTCCTGCAACAGATCCTGTGCAAGATGATCCTGACATGCAAGATGTTGCTGGAGACTATTTTGTCCTGAAGGGCGTCAAGTACAAGAATAAGCAATGTCTTAGTGAAAGCTCAGGCGAAGCTCAGGTCTATCTTGTAGAGCGGGACGGTGAGGAATATGTCTTGAAGATCTATTATCCCACGTTTAATGTGAACAAGAAGATGTTGCAGGCCATCTACAATTTCAAGTTTGAGATGATTGTGACGCTCATCGATTACGGAAAAGTATATGTCGATGGGAAGAGCCGTAACTATGAGTTGATGGAATATCTGCGGGGCGGTTCATTGGCCGAATACCACCTGAATGGTGACATTGACAAGTTCCGTCGTATCGCCTTGCAGGCAGCGGCAGCCCTTGCTTATTGTCACAGTAATAATATCCTTCATAAAGATGTCAAACCGAGTAACCTATTTTTCCGTGACAAGGAGCATACGGAGGTGGTGCTTGGTGATTTCGGCATTTCCAGTATGTTGGAGAATGACGGGAAACTGCATCAGACAACACAGGCCAGGACACCTATTTATGCAGCTCCGGAGATGTATTCGGATGTGATTGACGGTGTGGTGGAGGTGACACCAGCTGCGGATTTCTATTCGTTGGGTATCACGCTGATGTATGTCTGGCTCGGTGAGAATCCGATGAGCAGTAATGAGCGCGTGATGATGCGTCAGAAGAGCGAGGGGCGTCTGCCTCGCCTGAATGAACTGCCAGAACGGGTGAGAATGATTATTCAGGGTATGACCGTCGTCAATCCGTTGAACCGCTGGGGTTACGATCAGGTGGAGAAATGGTTCGAGGGTGAGAGCCCGAAGGTGGATTTGAGTTCACCATTCCTGAAATATAAGAGCTTTATCGTTGATCCTGACAGAAATCTTGTGGCCGACAATATCCACGAGTTGGTTCCTATGCTGCTGGACAACGAGAAACTGGCCATTGGCTACTTGTATAATGGTCGTATCAGTTCGTGGCTGGAACAGTGCGGTAATGACAAACTGAGTACGATTGTCAAAGACATCGTGGTTAATAAGTATCCTGTTGACCAGCATGCTGGACTGATGGCTGCCGTCTATATGATGGAGCCGACTTATCCTTATAAGGACATCAAGGGCAACTTATGCGACGATGTGCATAGCGTGGCAATCTCCTTGCTGAGCTACATTAAGGAATACGGTATGTTGCTGGTTAATCCGAATGATACGCTTTATCAGTATCTGGAGTCGCATACAAAATGTAATATCGATCGTTTGCGTTCTTATTTCAGCCAGTCGGAGAAGTTTGATGCGAAGGTGGCCGTGATGCGTCTGGTATATGAGATAGATCCTGAAATACCTCTGCTCAGTCGCTTCCCATCCTCATCCCTGAAGGATATCGTCAGGACTTTTGGCAAGGAACAACTGAATGAGGATGAATGGCATAGCCTGACAGATGGCAGACTGTTGTCGTGGATGTATAGCCATGAGGACAAGATGGCCTGTGAGAGTCTGCGTATTCTGACGAGAAATCAGCCATATTCTGAAGCTTTGGCCTATAAGGTTCTCTATAATCTGGACCGCAATGCAGCTTACGACCTTCGTAATGCCAATACGCCGCAGAAGGTGGGTGAGTCGTTGAATGAGCGGCTGAAGAATCTTGAACATGCAGATGAGGAGGAATTTAAGAAACAAATGTCGGACATTATTGACTTGAATGGCCGATTCTCTTATTTCGCTCAACTGCATGGATGGTCAGAAGTGCTGAATGAGGCTAACCGTTGTTTCGATTTCAACAGCGAAGAAAACAGGGAACGCCTGGGGGCCTATGATGCGAAAACGGCAGTTTATCGCTTCTGTAAGATATTGGGTGTGACCCCAGAGTATGTCCTGGCTGATGGCACAGTCCTGAAAGATGGTCGTAATATCCATTCACATGACTATGCCCAGATCAGGAACGAGATGCGTAACGGTTCCTTCACGCAGTGGCTCTCCATCTTCTATCACGAAGATCCGTTTGCTGACTTTGCTGAAGAATATGCCTATGAGCATACGCTGGAAGAGTGGTTGAATGAGTTGGGTAAGATAGATAGTCACCAGACTTATTACAAGCGATTTATCGATGCCCGTGAGGAGACCTCTAACAGGATTCATAATGTAAGAAGTGGCTGGGAGCGTGCAAAAGGTAAGGAGAAAATCTGGCGCATGGCCTTCTATAGCCTGTCGGGATTATGGATCTTGTTGATGCTGTTCATCGGTGTCAAGGATCGTACTTTCCTCCTCGGACATTCCTTTATTTCCATTGGTCTGCCGTTGGGTGGTATGACGGGTATTATTGTTGCCACCAGGGCCTACTTCAGGGGATATGATTTCTTCTTCTCCTTCCTGTGGGGTCTGGCGGGTGCCTTCTCGTCCTTTATACCTATTATTATTTTAAAATATATGGACCAGTCGCATCCCAGTCTGTTTAATCTGACAGTCATTGCTATCTCGCTGGTTTATATGCTCATTTGTCATCTGACGGACTTCCGCGGTGATCAGAAAGCCGATAACAAACTGATTTCGGAGGTGCTTGACAACGATATCAAGTCAAACTTGCTGGAACCTCTTTATTATACCTTCAAGACCAAGTCTTACAAGTTCAAGGGTTCTAAGTTCGGGTTGCTTGATGATGTAACCGACCAGGTACGTTCCATCAGTGGTGAGAGTGTGCTCCACTATGTGCTGTGGAGTGTTCTGGCACTCATCTTTGTACTTGACTTTATTATCTATAGTCCAAGTCTTATGAATGTCAGCAACCCTGATGTTGATAATTTCAGCTTCAGGCCTTCGGAAATGATGCAGAAAATTGAAAAAGATGTAGAATAATGATATGTGAACATTGCCATAAGGAAAACAGGAGCGTAGCCAAGTTCTGTAAGTGGTGCGGACAGCCCATGATCAGTCAGAACCTGCTCGACAAGTTGGTTGGCCTTGATAATGTCAAGCAGCAACTGAAGATGATTGTCGACACCTATGCTTTCCTGCGTTCACGTAAGGACATTGCCCAGGTGCGTATCTCCGTGAATGCCATCATCATTGGTGAGACAGGAACGGGTAAGACGGCCTTGGCAGAAATCCTCCGTGACTATTTCTATCAGAACAAGATTATCGACAAACCGAAGTTGACGATGGTCGATGCCGTTGACTATCAGCGCTTTGTCGACAAGTGGGAAGAGAATATCAAGAAGGCAAAGAATGGCATCCTGTTCTTTGACAATGTCCAGAAACTGTTGCCTGACAAGTATTCCAATCAGGTGAATCCCTTGGATAAACTCTTTGTCGAGATGGACAAGTGGGAGGATAATCCTGTGGTTGTCATTTCCGGTCTTCCCAAGGGTCTGGATGACTTCCTGGAGAGCAATCCGGCTGTGGCCAACCGTTTCAAGTATACCTTCCGTCTGCCGACGCCCAACTTCAATGAGTTGACGGATATCTGTAAAATGAGTCTGAGGACGCGTTATGGCATTGCTGACTTCACGCCAGAGGCTGACGATCAGCTGAAGCGTTATTTCAAGTATCAGATCAAGATCAAAGACGAGACCTTCGGAAATGCCCATCTGGCCATGAAGACTGCTGAAGATATTTTCACGCAGTTTATCAGCCGAGGTGCTCAGGCCACTATCGTAGAAAAGAGCGATATCAAGGGGTATGTACCTGAGGAGCGTTCTGTGGAAGACATCCTGAAAGACCTCGACAAGTATATCGGTATGGACGAGGTGAAGGCTGCTGTCCGTGAGATTGCCTATGCTGTGAAGAACAGTGTAGAGCGTGCCGAACGTGGTCTGGGCGAGCAGGAGAAGATGTCGATGCATATCATCCTGACAGGTAATCCTGGAACAGGTAAAACAACCATTGCCCGTAAACTGGGTGAGATTCTTGCTGCTATCGGTTATCTCGACAGTGGACATGTGGTGGAAGTGGACCGTGCCAAGATGGTCAGTCCGTATCAGGGCGAAACACCAAAGGTGGTAGACCGTCTGTGTGATAAGGCGATGGGTGGTATCCTCTTTGTGGATGAGGCTTATACCCTGGCGCCTGTCAGTCAGGCTGGCGACCGCGATATTCAGGGCGCACAGGCTTTGGAGAAACTGATGAAGCGTATGGAGGACGACCGTGGTAAGTTCGTCGTTATCGCTGCAGGTTACAGGACGGAGATGGACAACCTCTTCCGTATAAATCCGGGTTTCCGCAGCCGTTTCAATTATTTCCTGAATATCGAAGACTACACGCCAGAGCAACTTTATGAGATCATGCTTGTCTTTGCCAAGGAGAAGAAGTACCTGTTCTCGGAACAGGCAGAGGCCTTGACTAAGAAGATGATCACGGAGATGTACAACTCTCGTGGGAAGGACTTTGCCAATGGTCGTACGATGCGTTCGCTGTTCGACCAGATCTGCAAGAAACAGGCCCAGCGTCTGCAAGGTGAGAGCATTTCTTTAATGAGCAATGAGCAACTGATGACGATTGAGGATCAGGATGTCCCGTACGAGGCTCCACAGACTGTAGATTATACAGAGTGTCTGAAGAAACTCGATGGTCTGGTAGGATTAGGTGGCGTGAAGAAGGAGATCTCCAACCTGGCCGCTTTCCTCAATTTGCAAATCAAGCGTGGTGAGACCAATACTTTCCAGGGCAAGCATTATGTCTTTACGGGTAATCCCGGTACTGGTAAGACTACGGTGGCACGTATTATGGCCGATGTGTTCAAGACTTTGGGTATCGTGTCACGCGGTCAGTTGGTCGAGGCTGACCGTGCTAAATTAGTGGCCGGTTACTCTGGACAGACAGCCATCAAGACCAATCAGTTGGTTGATCAGGCTATGGGTGGCGTGCTGTTTATCGATGAGGCCTATACGCTGAAGTCGAATGATGGCGATTCCTTTGGAGCTGAAGCTATTGATACGCTGTTGAAGCGATTGGAGGATGACCGTGGTAAGTTCATTTGTATCGTGGCTGGTTATACGGATCAGATGCACGACTTCATCGATACCAATCCTGGACTGAAGAGCCGCTTCACACAGACCATTCATTTCGATGACTATACGCCCGATGAATTGACCCAGATATTCATCAACCTGGCGAAGGGTAAGAACTTTACCATTGATGAGGATACCGAGGCAGCTATCCACCGTGAGTTTGAGCAACTCTATCTGCGTCGTGACAAGAACTTCGGCAATGCCCGTGAGGCCCGTCGCATTTTTGACGGTGCTGTAGAACGTCAGAGTCAGCGACTTGTGAAGCTGATGAGCGATCCAGGCTTCCAGGAGGAAGATATGTATAAGTTGACGAAGGAAGACCTGCCAATGGCTCAGAGTGAGTCTGCCCGTCCGTTGGAGGAAGTGCTGAACGAACTGGATGAGTTCATCGGCATGCGTACCGTCAAGAATTCTATCCGTCGTCTGGCCGTACAGAGTATGTTTATGAAACAGCGTGCTGCGATGGGTGCCGGTAAGGTGCAGCAGATGGCGATGAACTTTATTCTGACAGGTAATCCCGGAACAGGTAAGACCTCAATCGCGCGTAAGATGGGTGAGGTGCTTCAGGCTATGGAGATCCTTCCTACGGCTCGTGTCATAGAAGCCAGTCGCGCCACTTTGGTTGGAAAGTATATGGGTGAGACGCCGAAGATCGTGAACAATATGTGTGACAAGGCTATGGGTGGCATCCTGTTTATCGATGAGGCCTATACGCTCAGCGATGGTGGTGACCAGTATGGTAAGGAAGCCATCGACACCTTGATGAAGCGCATGGAGGACGATCGTGGAAAGTTTGTCGTCATTGCAGCTGGATATAAGGACAAGATGGAAGAGTTCCTGATGATGAATCCCGGATTGGCCAGCCGCTTTACGCACAAGCTCCATATAGATGATTACAACGAAGACGAGCTTCTGGCCATCTTTAAGCACATGGCCCAGAAAGATCAGTATAATCTGTCACCGACAGCCGAGTTCAAGGCTTTGGATACTATCTACAGGATGGTGCTTAACAAGGACGAGTCGTGGGGTAATGCCCGTGAAATGCGTAACTTGCTCGATGCGACCATTCAGAAGCTCTCGCTCCGTGTGTCTCAGATGCCACCGGAAGAGGTGACAAAGGAGACTTATCAGTTGATATTACCAGAAGATTTATAAATAGACGAATATGATTATTTGCCCGACTTGCAAAGAAGAGATAGATAATGATTCCCATTTCTGTGATCAGTGTGGACAGGCATTGTTGTTTTGTGATCGTTGTGGAAATGTGGGTGTTGGACGTCGTTGTACACATTGTGGCGGTCTGATGGTCGCTCCAAGTAGTGGCGCTTCCGAAGGTGTTTCGGGAATGTCGGAAAGCTTGAAGATGGAGATGGCTACTTCAAGTAGTATGAGGGGTAATCAGCAACAAGGGAATAATGGTGTCCCCGTTCTGACACTGGCTAACGACAGTTTGAACATCCGTATCGTTGGCATCAATGGTGCGATTATCGGTCGTCGTACAGGACCTTATTCTCATTTCTTTGATAAGTACCCATACGTGTCTGGAACACATGCACAGTTAAAATATTCCGTCAATACAGGTTGGTGTGTAGTCGACAAGCACTCGTCCAATGGAACGAAGTTGAATCAGCGCAGTCTTCAGCCGGATGTCGACATGTCGCTTGGTAATGGTGATGTGCTGACGATTGCCAATATTAATTTGCAGGTGATAGTAAGATAATCCAAGATGATGAACTTGTGTGTGACTGCTGCAAGCAGGGTAGGCTGTGTAAGGAAGAATAATGAGGACATGATTCTTGTCGGCAGTTCATTTATTCGTAATGACTCATTTAATACGGAGATTGAGCTGACGTTGGAGAAGCGTACGATTCTTGCTGTGGCTGACGGAATGGGAGGTCACAATAGTGGCGAGGTGGCAAGTAGCGATGCCTTGCATAACCTTCAGTTCTTCTTTAATGACATTCCTTCAGGTTTGTCGGCAGGTGAGTTTAATGAGATGATGGTGGTGTGGCTGGAGTCCATCAATAACATTATTGATTCCAAGGGACGTGTCGATGACCGGTATAAGGGTATGGGAACCACCTTGGTTGGCATCGCATATTATGGTGGAAATTTCTTCTCCATGAATTGTGGAGACAGTCGCTTGTATCGTTTGCGCAAAGGCTCTCTACAACAACTGACCACTGATCACTCCTTGAATAATATGTTGGGTTCCACCAAGCATTGCAGTATCATTACGAACTGTATTGGTGGAGGCAATAAGAATTCTTATATGGACATCGTCAGGATGACCGATGATGTTCAACCATCAGATATCTATCTGTTATGCAGTGATGGATTGAGCGATATGCTGAATGACCAGCAGATAGAAATAATGCTGAAGTCGGGGGGGGATGCTGATGCCCTCTGCCAGGCTGCTATTGAAGCCGGTGGCTTCGATAATGTTTCTGCCTGCGTGATAGAAGTTGAATGATTAATTGTAAACAGCACTATGCCATTAAGATTACCAGACAGATTGCCTGCTATCGACCTGCTGAAGCAGGAAAATATATTTGTGATGGACGATACCCGTGCCCATTCGCAGGATATCCGTCCATTGAGGATTGTTATTCTGAACCTGATGCCGTTGAAGATTACCACCGAAACGGATCTGATTCGTCTTCTTTCCAATACGCCCCTGCAGTTGGAGATCAGTTTTATGAAACTGAAGAGTCATACGCCGAAGAATACGCCGATAGAGCATATGATGATGTTTTATCGTGACTTCACGGAGATGCGTCAGGAGAAATTCGATGGTATGATCATCACTGGTGCACCAGTAGAGCAGTTGGAGTTTGAGGATGTCAGTTATTGGGATGAAATAACAGATATCTTCGCATGGGCACGTACGCATGTGACGAGTACCTTATATATATGTTGGGCAGCTCAGGCTGGTCTCTATTATCATTATGGTATTCCTAAGTATCCGTTGCCGATGAAGATGTTTGGCATTTTCCCGCAGAAGCCATTGGATCCCCGACTTCCCATCTTCCGGGGGTTCGACGATGAGTTTATGATGCCTCACAGCCGTCATACGGAGATTCGTCGTGAGGATATTCTGGCCAATTCGGATTTGCGCTTGATAGCCGAGTCGGATGAGTGCGGTGTCAGCGTTGTCATGGCCCGTGAAGGACGTGAATTCTTTATTACCGGTCATCTGGAATATGCGCCTAATACCCTCGACAATGAGTATAAGCGTGATAAGGACATCCGTAAAGATGTAGCTCCTCCGCTGAATTACTATCGGAACAATAATCCGGCTAATCCACCTTTGGTGACATGGCGCTCTCATGCTAATCTATTCTATACCAACTGGGTCAACTATTACGTTTATCAGGAGACACCTTATAACATTGAAGACATCAAGTAATTGAGAGCACTCGAACTACTTGCCCCCGCCAAGAATCTGGAATATGGCATCGCCGCCATCGATCATGGTGCCGATGCCGTCTATATTGGCGCATCGCGTTTCGGTGCCCGTGCAGCGGTAGGCAATAGTGTAGACGATATCCGAAAACTCTGTGACTATGCCCATCCCTTCGGTGCGAAGGTTTACGTCACAGTCAATACTATTATCTATGACGATGAGTTGGAGGTGACGCGACAATTGCTAGCCGATTTGGCAGACGCGGGAGCTGATGCCATCCTGATTCAGGATATGGCAGTGTTCCAGATGATGGAAAGCCTGCCGATGGCGGCGCATGCCTCCACGCAGACTGATAACCGTTCGGAAGAGAAGGTGCAATGGTTGCGCGATATAGGCTTCTCCCGAGTGGTGCTGGCCCGTGAACTTTCATTAGACGAGATAAAAGCGATTCACAGTCAGGTGCCCGACGTAGAACTCGAGGTTTTTGTCCATGGTGCCCTCTGCGTCAGTTATTCCGGACAGTGTTATGCCTCGCAGTATTGTTTCGGCCGCAGTGCCAATCGCGGCGAATGTGCGCAGTTCTGTCGCATGCGGTTCTCGCTTGTGGATGCGAAGGGTAGGGAGTTGTTGCGTGACCGCTATCTGCTCTCGCTGAAAGATATGAACCGCATCGATCACTTGGAAGAGCTCGCAGAGGCCGGGGTGACATCGTTTAAGATAGAAGGCCGGTTAAAGGATCTCTCGTATGTGAAGAATGTGACGGCGGCTTATAGCCAGCGGCTCAACGAGATCATCAGACGTCATCCCGACCAATACTATCGTAGTTCGCGCGGCGAATGCCGCTATACCTTTACCCCCGATCTCAAACGAACCTTCAACCGTGGCTATACCACTTATTTCCTGCATGGTCGTGAGAAGGATATTGCCTCGATGGATACGTCAAAGGCGATGGGGGCCTTTGTCGGTACGGTGAAGGAGATGCGTCACGACAGCTTCAATGTGGCGGGCGTGGCGAGCTTTGCCAATGGGGATGGTCTCTGCTTTCTGGATGAGAACCGGCAACTGGTGGGATTCCGGGCGAACAAGGTCGTCGGCAATCGTATCTATCCCTATCGTATGCCGCAGGGACTCAAAGCCGGTGTACGACTGTATCGTAACAATGACCAGGAATTCGACCGTCTGATGTCGAAGACGAGTGCCGAGCGCAGGATTCCTATTTGTCTGTCATTGCGAGCCGTGGAAGACGGCTTCGAGCTCAGCGCGACTTACGAGGACGGGTTCCGTGAGTCGCAAGTCGAACTCACGGGACCCGTCCCCGTGAGTCGCATGAGTTGTGCACATCAGATAGCACAGCGGCCGCAGAGGGAGAATATTTTTCGGCAGCTGACAAAGCTTGGTGATACGATATTTAGTTGCACAGAGGTGGATATCCCCGAAGGCTTCAATTACTTTATCCCGAACAGCGTGCTGAGCGAAATGCGGCGGGCGATTGTAGAGAAGATGATGGCGGCAGTTTTGACTGAGGCCGATGGGAATCATGGGGACAGGTCCTTGATTCGCCGACACATCGGAAGAATCAAGCGACCTGTCCCCATGATTCCCCGCCACGAATATCTGCTTAACATCTCTAACCGCCTCGCACAGCAATTCTACGGCTTGAAACAATCGACTGCTTATGAGCTCAAGGGCGGTTCTGGTCCCATCATGCAGTGCTGTCATTGTATCCGTTATTCTCTCGGCTATTGTATCAAGCATGGTGGCGAGCGCCCTTCTTGGCAGGAGCCCCTCTCTCTCGTTTTAGGCGACGGTCGCCGTTTCCGTCTTGAATTTGATTGCCATCATTGCCAGATGAACATCTTTGTCAGTGAATAGTTGGGGAAATCATCATAGGATTGTTCATAGATTGTTCAGGGCTTTGCTCTGGATACTATTCACTATTCATTATTCACTATTCACTACCTCCTGCTACAATCAGGGCCCTATTACGCCGGATGCTTGGAATCTCACAGAGCAACAGCTTGATTCCATCTCCTTCTACACCACCCATCACTATACGCAGGGCTACAATTTTGTTGTCAGCAAAGACTCGCTGGTAATCCTCGAGCAACAGAACGAGATGATGCCCGTGCCTGATATCCTCACCTCTGAGATAACGGCGGGCGACGAGACCATGCCGATGCTCTCGCTGGTCGACTCGATTACGCTCAGAAAGCATGACCATCTTGTGGTGGCTGATATCCACACGGTTCCTACAGACTCTATAGACAGCGTATGGGTAAAGGTGGCGCGCGATCAGTTCACCTTTGGTTGGATTCACGAGTCAGAACTGCTGGCTGCAGTGTCGCCCGACGACCCCATTAGTCAGTTTATTGATTTCTTCTCCGATGCTCACCTGTTGATATTCCTTGCTTTCTGTGTGCTTGTCGGCGGTGCCTACGGTGTGCGACGCCTGCTTCGTAAGGGCGCGAAGATTGTCCATTTCAATGATATCCCCTCATTCTATCCCACTTTGCTTTGTTTGTTGGTAGCATCATCTGCGGTGCTCTATAGTAGCATCCAGCTCTTTGCACCCGAGATGTGGCGACACTTCTATTACCATCCGTCGCTGAATCCTTATGCTCTGCCTTGGCATCTCGGATTGTTTATTGTCTTTGTCTGGGCGGTGTTGATTGTGGCTATTGCGACGGTCGATGATATCCGTCATCACTTACCTTTGGGTGAGTCCATTCTTTATCTTGGCGGATTGGCGGCTGTGTGTGCTTTCGACTATGTCGTCTTCAGTATAACCACCTTATATTATATAGGCTATCCGTTGCTGATAGCATACATTATTTTTGCCATCCATCGGCTTTCCTTGCAAAAATCATTATAAATTAGGATTGCACGGTCAGCAAAAAAGTTGTACCTTTGCAGCCTAAATCAAATAATGCAGGATCCATGAATAAAAAATATTGTATCTTGTCCTTCGCTTTCGCATTTGTTTTACAGACACATGCCCAGCAGGATGATATGCGGGAAACGGTGGAATATCTGGCCTCTCAGGAACTTGGAGGTAGATACCCAGCCACTGCCGGTGATACCCTCGCTTCTGAATTCATCGCTTCAAAACTTCGTCAGCTGAAGTTGAAGCCTGTTGTCAAGGAAAAAAGGAACAAGGGTTTTTATAACGACTTCACTTACGGGAAGGATGTGCAGCGGACGACCCATAATATCATCGCAGTTCTTCCAGGAAAAGATAAGCATCTCAAGCATGAATACATCGTGGTCGGTTCGCATTACGATCATCTGGGAATGGGTGGCCAGGGGTCTGGCTCACGCCGTCCTGACACCTTAGGCGTGCACCCTGGTGCTGACGATAATGCCAGCGGTGATGCGGTGGTACTGGAACTGGCTAAGCATTTTAAGAAGGCCGGTTCACCACGCAGTATTGTCTTCGCTTTCTTTGGTGCAGAGGAACAGGGTCTTGTGGGCTCCAAACATTTTTTAGAATGGATGCGGCAGGATGATGCTCAGCGCAAGAATCTTCCAAAAGACCTAAAAAGTATTGTCGCTATGGTGAATCTGGATATGGTTGGACGTATGCGCGACAATGCCCTGAGTGTTTCAGGTACAGGAACCAGTTCCGGTTTCAAGGCGATGGCAGAGCAGGTGGCTGGTCAGACCGGCATACACGTCACCTGCGTTCCAGACGGCTATGGTCCAAGCGATCAGGCATCGTTTGTGGCAGCAGACATCCCCGTGCTTTTTTTGACTACTGGTGGTCACATGGAATATCACACGCCTGCTGATTTGCCGTCAACCCTGAATTATGAAGGGATGCAGCAGACTTTGGATTACACGAAGCAATTGGTTAGCCGGTTGGCCAGCATGCCAGAGACACCGGATTATATAAATGTGCTAAGCAGCAACACCATGAAGCATGCCAATTTCAAGGTTACATTAGGTCTTATGCCCGATGTCATGGGAGCCAGTCGCATCCCTGGTCTTCGTGCCGACATTGTGGTGGCAGGAAAACCCGCCCACACAGCTGGTATCAGGAGCGGCGATGTCATTCAGGAAATCGACGGCAAGCCCGTCAAGGACATCGAGGAGTATATGCAGCGATTGTCGGAGCTCCAGCCAGACACCACCATTCCTGTGAAAGTCCTGAGAGGCACCGAGATCTTAACATTCCAAGTTCATTTGACGCCTGCAAAGAAATGAAGAAATATGTATATTGGCTTTTAGCGATTGTCATCACGTTGGTGTTGAGCATATACCAGCGCATGACGGGGCCTACGCATCCCAAGCGCGTGGCCGTGGAACTGAATGGGGAGAGTTATAAAATCAAACTGCCCCGAAGTGGCGTGCAGCATGATGAGATCCTGACGCTGAAAGATGTTCCATCCAATACCAATGCTCAGTTGCACTACCGACGTTATCCGACGTCGGATGACTATACAACCGTGAATTTCGTATGGAAAGACGGGGAGTGTCAGGCAGTACTGCCAGTACAGCCAGTTGCAGGTAAATTGCAGTATTATATCACGGCTGATGGTAAGGACTATCCGGCCGATGAGCCGTTGGTGATACGTTTCCGCAATGACGTGCCGACCTACATTCTGGTGCCCCACATCCTGTTTATGTTTGCGGCCATGCTGTTTGCCGTCTATACGTTCCTGCTGGTCATTACCCGCAAGACATACAGCCGATGGCTGAAAATCACGGTGGGAACCTTGTTTGTCGGTGGTTTCATCCTGGGACCACTTGTTCAGCATGTGGCTTTCGGCCCCTGGTGGGCAGGCTTCCCATACGGAACAGACCTCACAGACAACAAGACCCTCCTGTCTTTCCTATTCTTCGTGGCAGCCCTTGCTACTATGAAGTGGAAATACAACAAGTGGGTGGTCGGCTTGGCAGTACTGTTTATGATTGTCATCTTCAGTATTCCTCACAGCACATACGGATCAGAGTATGACTATACAACACAACAATTAAAAAAATAAATTATGAAAATCAGAAGTTTTATGACCATGATGGTTGCCGCAGCAGCCTTAGTTATTGGAGTTAGTTCATGTGGTGATGACAACGATGAGCCCGAAGTGGCTGTAGCCGCACAGGTGGCAGGCTCTTATACAGGTAATGAGGTCATGACAGTTATGGGAGAGCCGGATGAAAGTGTTAAGACCTTCGAGTTTACCAAAGCCACAGACATCTCTGTCGACATGACTATTCCCGAATACGGCGAGGGAATGATGTCGCTCCCAGCACTTCCTGTGAAAGGCATCACACTGACAAAGAACGGAAATAACATTGTGGGAACACTTGCTTCTTACACAGGTTCAGTGAAGAATACCGATGGGGCAGAGAAGGCATATACAGTCAGTAACGTTACTGTCCTCTTCAACGACAAGAACGTAGTTGTGACCTTCTCGTTGAAATATGGCAATATGCCATTTGATTTTGTAGGTCAATTTACTGGCACCAAGAAGTAAATCGTGAAAGTATTCTTGACGAGCAGAATTTTTATAGCTGGCATGGCATTGGCTATGCCAGCTATTGGACTCTCTGCCCAGTCTTTTCGTGATTCTGTCGAGCTTGAGCCAGTTGTCGTGACGGCCACTCATTCGCCTAAGACGCTCAAGGATGCCCCAGTGGTCACTCGCCTGATTACACTCCACGACATCAAGATTACCGATGCAACGAATATCCAGGACATGCTGACGCAGGAGATTCCTGGCTTGGAGTTCGGTTTTGCCATGAGTCAGGAGACCTCTCTCAATATGAGTGGCTTTGGCGGAAATGCCGTTCTCTTTCTGGTCGATGGGGAACGGATGGCTGGAGAGACAATGGACAATACGGACTATAACCGGATGAATCTCGACAATGTAGGTCGTATTGAGATTGTGAAAGGTGCCTCGTCGGCACTCTATGGTTCCAATGCCGTAGGAGGCGTGATCAATATCATCAGTCGCGAGAATCTGGAACCCTGGACGGCCAATGTCAATTCACGTTATAACACCTTCGGCCATGAATGGCGCAACGGTGCCAGTTTCTCATTCAACACCTCGAAATGGAACTCCCAGACGAGTTTTCAGCATACTGTCACCGATCCGGTTGATCTGCCCAAGGCGCACTCCTCCGAGGAGGTGGCCATCGAACTGATGAAGAAGGCGCAGGGATTGCCATATGACGAGTCGGTGCTGAATGATGACTCCAACCTAAGCCGTCTCTATGGACAAAAGACCTACAATGTCAAGGAACGACTGATATGGCGTGCAACAGACCAGCTGACGCTGACAGGTAGAGGTGGCTATTTCTTCCGTACCAGCGAGCGCGATACCCACGACTACCATTTCAATGGCTATAGTGCCGGACTGAAAGGCCTTCTTAAATTCCCCTCCCATTCAAGGGGAGGGGCAGGGGTGGGGTCTACCCTCGAACTGTCATACGCCTTCGACGAATACGACAAGGCCAATTTCCTGCCCGACGGCACACGTACCCACGACCACGACTACAGCAATCAACAGCATGTCGTCCATGCGCTCTACAACCATTCGTTTGGTAAGAACAGCCTGATTCTCGGAGCCGACTACATGCACGACTATCTCTCCACCTATCAGTTCATTTCGGGTACGAGCCATTCACAAGATAATATCGACGGCTATGCACAGTTCGACTGGAACATCACCGATCAGTTGAACATTGTGGGAAGTGTCCGCTACGATTACTTCTCGGCTTCTTCGCAGAAGGCTCTTACCCAGCGTCTTGCCGTCGTCTATAAGTTTCCATGGATGACCTTCCGTGCCAACTATGCCAGCGGATTCCGCGCTCCTACGCTCAAGGAGATGTATATGCATTTCGACATGGGAAATATGGGCTATCTGCTTCGTGGAAACCCTGATCTGAAGCCGGAGAAGAGTAACAACTTCAATGTTGCCATCGAACGGACGAACCGCATCCGCAACAGTGGATTTCTCGACGGTCGTTACAACTTTACCCTTATGGGCTATTGCAACGTGTTCGATAAGCGTATCACCACCATCGACGGTGGAATGTTCGATGGGATGGAGAGTGCACTTTACTGGAACGAAGACGGCATAACGGTATGGGGTGTGGATGTCGGTCTGGGTCACATCTGGGATTGCGGGTTGATGCTCAAGCTCAATTATTCCTGGATGAAGGAAACGGGCAATGTCTATTACTCCGACTTTTATCAGCCTCGTTCCCATTCCATCACGTGGCGGTTAGGCTACGACCATCGTTTCTCGCGCCACTATGCCCTTGATGCTGCACTCTCCGGCCGTTACCTCGGCAAACCGCAATCAGGCCGCACTGATGTGGATCAGGGCTATACCATCTGGAAACTCATGCTGCAGCACCATATCTGGCGTTGCTTCCATCTCAACACGGCCATTGACAACCTCTTCAACTTCAAACCTAAGTCCTATTACTATTGTTCTCCGCTGACAACAGGCACCTCTTTCAGCATAGGCTTGTCTGTTGATATGGATTAGAAGAAATGTTGTTCCAAAGACTATTTGGTCAATTCGTAGAAAACAAATGCTTAATTGTCCAAACGGGCAAACTTCGCACGCAGAAGCTTTATTCTTAACTGCGTGTAAATAACTTTTTCACGCCCAAGAAAGAAAGTCTTTTACGTTTTTTATTTTTGTCTTAACGTCCAGAAAATAATGTCTTAACGCAAAAACAATAAAAACTTCACGCATTTGAAATGTGGCGTTAAGAGTTTTTGTTTTTTCCGTTAAGAGTTTTTTGTTTTTCCGTTAAGAGTTTTTGGATTTTGCGTTAAGAGTTTTTCTTTTTTATTCCTACATCGGTGGTTCGCAGGATTTTGGAAACTGCAGAATCGTCAGAATGTCGGGGTGATGGTGAAGCGGATACCGTGCTTTGAGGCGGTAGGCAAGTCGAGGTAGTTGATACGGTGGACATATTCGACCTGTATCAAACTCAGGATGTTCTGCACGCCGATGGCCCATTCCATATAGGGCTTGCGACCGTCCATCACAAAGCTGTTCTCGGGGAATACCATCAGTTTCTGGCTGTCGCGATTCTGGGCCATGAAGGGATTATTCTTGTCGGAGAGCGTGCCCCAGAGGGTCTTGAACTCGATGATCTCGCGCATCTTCATCCGCCGGAGCAGTGGAATGCGGTTGAGGATTTTGCCGCCCATCTCCCAGGTGAGCTGGAGCGAGGCGTAGCGGTCGTTGAGGAATTCCATGTTGTTGATCATGTTGAACAGCATGGGCGTGACGATGTACGAGAGGTTGGTTTGGGGCATGGGCAGAAGAGGCCATGGTACCTGGCTCCATTGCTGGCCGATGCGCAGGCGCGTGTCGATTTTTCCCCAGCTCATGGGGAGCCAGGTGCGGCGGAACCATTCGAGCTCGGTGTAGTTGTAGTTATATTGACCGCCTAACAGTCGGTCATATCCTACGGAGTGTTGTAACTGGATGTACCAGGCGTCCTTGTTCATTGTGCGGCGGTGCTGCTTGGTATTGACGAACTTTTCATCGGGGGCGTAGCGGATGCCGAAGGTCGATTCGGTGTAACGCATGTGGCTGAGTGGCTCGGCGCCGGTGGCCAGGGGCTGGAAGGTGAGCTCGCCGATGGGATCGATGCGCTCCGTCTTCAGGTCGGCGGTGAAGCGCCAGTGGGTGGATGTCTCGAACTCGTAAGCCAGACGTTGTGTGTTGTACATCAGCATCTTGTTGATATCGTGCACCTTGAATGAGGAGAAGACGTTGTCCTTGTCGGTGACGGCGAACTTGTCGCTCGGCAGGGCCACGTCGCGCTTCGAGGAGAGAGTGAAGTGGTTGACGGGGAACTCCTGCGGCAGGTATTGCTTAGGCGTGAGTGAGTAGGTGAGCTCGGCGTTGTAGTAGTGCTCATGGGTCTTCGTGCCGTAGGCGTAGTAGCCCTTGGCGAAGAGATGGGGATTGAGGTTGGCGGTGGTCTGTCCACCCACACGGAGGCGCAGACCGTCGTAGAAGTTCTGCGAGATGAAGGTGTTGATTGGACCGACGTCGAACTTACAGGGATTGTCTCTCGTACCAGTTTCGAGGTAGTTCTCGAAGAGGGCTTTGAGTACGAAGATGGCGTACTTGAAGCCTTTGAGTTTTTCGAGGTGGTCGAGGAATCCACCCATGCCGGCCTCACTCTTGGTGAATTCCACCTGGCGGTGCTCGGCCCAGAATTCATCGCTGCGGTTGTCAGAGCCGGCCTCAAACTGCATGGGATTCTTTTTCTTGAAACGCTCGTCGGGCAGGGGATCGAAGGAGAAACCTGTCTTTCGCGTGGTACGCGTCACCACGCCCTTCTGTATCCAATCGGTAAGCATTAGCTCCACGATCATGTCGTCGATGGTGAGGAGCCATTCACCGTTCGGCTGGCGCTCGAATTCTTGCATGCACTGCATCGACTCCACCCAGTTCACGTCGCTCGAACGGGGGATGTAGAGCTCGCAGCGCTTCACCTGATATGTGGTGTCGTCGAGGATGTAGATCTGTCCGCGGAAGCCGAAGTCCTGCTGGTTGTTGGGCAGGAAGTCGAGGTGGATGCAGCGGTCTTGACCCACGTAGACGGTGTCGGTGATGTAGTAGCGGTAGAAGGGTATGGCGTCGCGGCCGATCGGTGAACTGAATTTGTGACGCATCAGGAGGATGTAGTCATCGTAGATGTCGACGTCGGCAAACACCTCGCGCATGACGGTGGTCAAGATGTCGCCCGTCTGGAACAGGTCGTTCACGCCGCTTGACTTGGTGCCCTTGACGATGGTGCGTTCCGCCTTCGGGTCCTTGCGGTAGATCTGCTCGGTCACCATTTCGTCGACGGTCAGCGGCAGCACCATCTTGTCGGTGTACTGGCTGGTGTCTACCTGCTCGCGTAGCCAGGGATAGCGCTTGAAGATGCCCTTTTCGAGCGTCTCGGGTTTCAGGTCGTTCAGGCCGAGACCTATCTTCTGGTAGTTTTGATAGCGGTAGTAGTCGTGGCGTTTCAGGTCGGCTTTCTTCTTGTTGGCAATTACCTTGCGCATCAGTTCCACGGCGGGGTTGTCCTTACGGCTGTAACGGGATTTCTTCTTCGACTTCACCGTTACCTCGGAGAGCGTGCGGTTGTCGGAGGCCAGGCGGATGGTCATCTGGTTTTGCGTCTGAGGACTGACGTTGATTACCTGTTCGCGATAGCCCACCGAGCTGATGGTCAGTCGCCAGCCGTTGTGGCGGTCGATGCGGAAGCGGCCCTGGCCGTCGGCGATGGTCGACACACGGTTACCTTTGTATTGTACGGTGGCGTAGGGTACGGGACCGCCGTCGCCGGCGTCGAGTACCACACCAGATATCTGTGCCAGCATCAGCAGGGGCATCATCAGCAGAAGTGTCAGCATGCCGGTCCTGTGGCATATCCTGCGATCTGTTCGGTGTAATTCTCTTTTCTTCATATCTTTCGTGTATATCTGTTTTTATACTTTCATCAGTTCGGCCATGATCATGTCGCTCACGAAGAGCCCTTCGCGCGTCAGGGTCAGATGTGTCACATCGGGGTCAGGATACTTTGTGTCATGTCTGTTCGATGACACAAAGTATCCTGACCCCGATGTGACACTCAGCAGCCCGGCGTCGATGAAGCGCTGTGCGGCTTTGAGGCAGTAGTCGCGCTGTGCGGGGGTGAGACGGCTCAGGTCGAGCCCTTCACGAGTGCGCAGAGCGGTGGTTAGCATGTCGTTGTAAGCCGTGTCGCCCGTGATGGGTTCCGATTCGGAGCATCGCTTGCCGCGCTCCATGGCGTCGATATATTGGCGGATGTCGGCGATGTCCCACGAGCGTGTGTGCCCGTCGAAGGAGTGGGCGGCGGCACCCAGACCGAGATAAGGTTCGCCCGTCCAGTAGGCGGAGTTGTGGCGGGAGCGGAAGGGGGTAGGGATGGGACTATTATTACTGATTCGTGCGAAATTGGATATCTCGTAGTGCTCGAAGCCCGCAGTCTCTAATCGGTCTTTCAGTCGGTAATACATCTGGCGTTCCGTCTCCTCGTCAGCCCCTTTCATGCCCATCCGATGGAGTGCGGTGCCTTCCTCGATGCTGAGACAGTAGGCGGAGAGATGCTCCACACCGAGAGCGAGGGCGGCATCGATGTCGCGTTCCCAGTCGGTGAGCGTTTCACCCGGGAAACCGTACATCAGATCGATGCTGATGTTCCGGATGCCCGCCTGACGCAGATAGCCAATGGCCTCGCTGACCTGTTGCGCCGTATGGCGACGGTGGATCCAGCGCAAGCGTTGGTCATCGAACGTCTGGGCACCCATGGAGACGCGGTTGACGGGTAGATGCTGTAACACAGCAGCAAACTCAACTGAGACGTCGTCGGGATTTACCTCGATGGTCACCTCGGCATCCGGCGACACATTATTATATTTATATATAGCGTCAAAAATCTGCCGCAATTGCGCCATCGTGAGCTGGCTAGGCGTACCCCCGCCGAGGTAGATGGTGTTGATGTCGTGCGCATTTGCGCACGACATCAACACCTCACGACATACCGCATCGACATACCGCTGACGGAGGTCGAGCGAGGTGGTGGAATAGAACGCACAATAGATGCATCTGCTCGCACAAAACGGAATATGTATGTAGATTCCTGCCATTTCGAGCACAAAATTACTAATTAATTTTAATTATTAGAAGAAATCTTTGGTGATTTCTGAAAAAATGTCTAATTTAGCCGACCAAATTTGATATTTGACTTAAAACCGAACAATAATGAAGATTTATCAAACAAACGAAATCAAGAACATTGCACTCATTGGCAGTGCGGGTAGCGGCAAGACTACTCTTGCCGAAAGTATGGTCTACGAAGCTGGCATCATCAAGCGCCGCGGTACCGTAGAGGGTAAGAACACCATGAGCGACTATTTCCCTGTGGAACAGGAATACGGCTATTCGGTGTTCTCAACTGTTTTTCATGTGGAGTGGAACAACAAGAAGCTCAACATCATCGACTGTCCGGGTTCAGACGACTTCGTAGGTGGTTCCATTACAGCTATGAACGTGACTGATCAGGCTGTGATTCTCATCAACGGTCAGTATGGTCCTGAGGTAGGTACGATGAACGCCTTCCGTAACACGGAGAAACTGAAGAAGCCTGTGATCTTCCTGATCAACCAGTTGGATCGCGAGAATTGCGACTTCGACCAGATTCTTTCTCAGTTAAAGGATGTATATGGTCCGAACTGCGTGCCCGTTCAGTATCCTATCGCTACAGGTCCTGGCTTCAACAGTGTCATCGATGTGTTGCTGATGAAGAAATACTCTTGGAAGCCCGAGGGTGGTGCTCCTATCATTGAGGATATTCCTGCAGATCAGCTTGATAAGGCTAAGGAGATGAAAGCTGCTCTTGTGGAGGCTGCTGCCGCAGGCGATGACTCGCTGATGGAGAAGTTCTTCGAGAGCGAGGATCTGACAGAGGATGAGATGCGTGAGGGTATCCGCAAGGGTCTGGTAACACGCTCTATCTTCCCTGTATTCTGTGTCTGCGCAGGTCGTGACATGGGTGTACGCCGTCTGATGGAGTTCTTGGGTAATGTGGTGCCTTTCGTCAGCGAGATGCCCGTCATCAAGAATGCTGCCGGCAAGGACGTTCCTGCTGATACCAACGCCCCCGCATCACTCTATTTCTTTAAGACTGGTGTGGAGCCCCATATCGGTGAGGTAAGCTATTTTAAGGTGATGAGCGGTTCTGTAAAGAGCGGTGACGACCTGACAAATGCTGATCGTGGCTCAAAGGAGCGTATGGGAACCCTGTATGCTTGTGCAGGTGCTAACCGTATTCAGGTTGACCAGCTCAATGCCGGTGATATCGGCTGTACCGTGAAGCTGAAGGACGTGAAGACCGGTAATACGCTGAACGGCAAGGATGTCGACAATAAATTCGACTTCATCAAATATCCTAACTCGAAATTCTCTCGTGCCATCAAGGCTGTCAACGAGTCTGAGACCGAGAAGATGATGGCTGCCCTGGCCAAGATGCGTCAGGAGGATCCCACATGGGTGGTTGAGCAGTCGAAGGAGTTGCGCCAGATTATTGTTCACGGTCAGGGTGAGTTCCACCTGCGTACCTTGAAGTGGCGTATGGAGAATAATGAGAAGATCCAAATTGAATACCAGGAGCCAAAGATTCCTTATCGTGAGACCATCACGAAGATGGCACGTGCCGACTATCGTCATAAGAAGCAGTCGGGTGGTGCTGGTCAGTTTGGTGAGGTTCACCTGATTGTGGAGCCTTATTCTGAAGGTATGCCCGATCCTACATCGTTCACCATCAATGGCCAGGAGTTCAAGATGAACATCAAGTCTAAGGAAGAAAAGGATCTGGAGTGGGGTGGTAAGCTCGTCTTCATCAACTCTGTGGTTGGTGGTGCCATCGATATGCGCTTTATGCCCGCTATCCTGAAAGGCGTGATGGAGCGTATGGAGCAGGGACCGTTGACAGGTTCATATGCTCGTGACGTTCGCGTCATTGTTTACGATGGTAAGATGCACCCAGTAGATTCTAACGAGTTGTCATTCATGTTGGCAGCCCGTAATGCCTTCTCAGCAGCCTTTAAGGAGGCCGGACCTAAGGTGCTTGAGCCTATCTATGACCTTGAGGTGCTCGTTCCTGCTGATTACATGGGTGACGTGATGTCTGACCTGCAGGGCCGTCGTGCTATCATCATGGGTATGGATTCTGAGGCCGGCTATCAGAAGCTGACAGCTAAGATTCCTTTGAAGGAGTTAGCTAGCTATTCTATTGCACTCAGCTCTCTGACTGGTGGTCGTGCATCGTTCACAACCAGTTTCTCAAGCTACGAACTCGTGCCTAACGATATCCAGCAGGCTCTGATTAAGCAGCATGAGGAGGAGATGAAAGAAGAAGAATAATCATCTCTATCATATCATACAAAAGAGAGGCTCCGCGTTGTGCGAAGCCTCTTTTTTGTGTTGAGGCTTAGGCTTTTCTGCTGGAGCCTCTCTTTTATCCCAAATCGGTTGTTAGACTGAATTTCAGCCATTTCTAATGGCCGCCATTAGAAAATAGCCTTTGTATTTGGTTGTTATTCAGTTATTTATTAACTTTGCCACGGAT